>Ga0210394_10001581_pt1 | contig 35631 bp, 30 predicted proteins | sample IncBWC12MmetaG_FD_160121 | JGI IMG/M metagenome (GOLD analysis project Ga0210394, IMG submission 160121) | Forest soil microbial communities from Barre Woods Harvard Forest LTER site, Petersham, Massachusetts, United States - Inc-BW-C-12-M | ecosystem: Environmental > Terrestrial > Soil >... | reverse complement strand
AACCGTGCCATAGGCCTCATAGACGAAACCAGGGGCAGGACTCGTGGTCGACGTGCTTTGCTGATCGGCGTTACCCGCAAAGACGATGATTCCGTCGGAAATGATGGCGCGCTGGATGGCTTCGTATTGATGATTATGCGTGCTGACGAAGCCGGGACATACGATCATCCCGCTGCAGTCGACCTCACGTGCGCCGGCAACATGCCCCAGATTCGGCGCAATGTCCACGATCTTCTTGTCCATGATCAGGACGTCGGCTTGCTCGAAATCGCCGACGTCCGGATCCAAGGTCAGCACCACGCCGCCGCGCAGCACGACCGGCTGGCCGGCCGCAATATCGGATCCGTCGTCGTCGCCCGAGGACCCGGCCGCCTCGACTTTTCTCGTCAGCGCATCGAAAGCGGTCAGGCCGCCCGCAGCCGCGGCGCCGGTCGCGAGTCCCGCCACGCTCGATTTGAAGAAGTCACGGCGCGGCAGGGTGCCACGTTCGCTGCTGTGATCATGGGGTTCGTCATGTGTTTCGGAATGCTTGCTCATCGTCGCGCCCTCCGTCGTCAGAAAGCCCGAAGCGCATCCGCCCTCGCCTTTCGCGATTCGGCAACTCCGGTCTCGCCACATCCTAGGCCGCCGAGTGCGCGCGGTCTTGCAGGCAGTGGCCAGGGTTTGCAAATTCCGGACACGGCGACCGCGAGGGCAGGCGCGGCCGTTTGAGGGCTGACCAGTGCATGGCTGCCGACTCGGCGCATGTCGTCTGCCGAAGTGCGGCGCGGCTCAATGAAGGACTAGCAGTCTCGCTGGTAGCGCCTGGGGGTGACCCCAGTGGCCTTCCTGAACACGTTCGTAAGATGGCTCTGGTCCGCAAAGCCCAGGACGTCGACGATTTCCAGGATCGACAGGCGCTTGGTGGCTAGAAGCGACTTCACTTCGTTGACGCGCTCGTCCAGCACGTACCGATACGGCGTGGTACCAAAGGTCTTTCGAAACAGCCTTGAGAAGTGGCGAGGACTCAGATTGATCGCACCGGCCAGTTCGACAAGACTCAAGTCGTCGCGCAGATGCGCTTGTATGTAATCGACCACCGTCTGAATCTGCGCGCGCGAGAACCCGTGATTCACGATCTCGGTCTTATAGACTTTAGTCGAATAGCGAGCTGCGACATAGCTGGCCAGCGCCAGCGAAAGGGATTCGCCATAGATCGGTCCGGACGGGCAGCCCGCTTCGGCCTCCGCCAGCATATTGCCCATGATCGCGACGATGTTCTGGTCGTCGATGTTGAGTTGAGGGGCCAACGCCCCATCGCTGGGCTTTGCCGATCCGGGAAACAGTCGCTCCAGACCCGGGTGGTCGAACTCCGTCACGACAAAGCGGTGAACCCCGCCCGATATCAGGATGTTTGTGTGGTCGCACCCCCTGGGGAAAATAAATACGCTTCCCGGGCGCACGATGCAGTGCGCGTTGCCCGCCCCTCCCGATACGCGAATGACGGAGGACCCGGTCGTGCACAAGCCCACGTGGGTGCTATGCCAGGACCAGCCGATTTCTTCCAGGTTTTTATGAACGCTGTGGCGCTCGAGCAGGAAGCCGGACCACCCGGTCGCAAAGCTGGAGAATTCAGGAGTTCCCTCGCCAAGGCCTTTCAGGGCGCCTTCCATGTATGCGGTCACCGCACCTGGATGAGCTCCCAGCGGCGGCGTTCGCAAAGATTCGGCTCGCGGGATCTCGCGCTGGGTCGCGTGCTGCGCCGTGGTCGACCGTGCCATGCCGATCCGTTGTCGCTATGGGAGGCCCAAATAAGAGGATGTCGCTTCTTGGAGTTCTTGCGCGAGCGTCTTGCACGACGGCATCGTCCCATGGCGAGCCGTGGGCGCTCTCTTCAGATTACGCGCCTTCCGCCCACGGATGCACTCCCGCGCTCGCGGGTCTTCGCGTTTTCCTACAGCAATCGCAACGCCGCCCGACGCAGACCTGCGGTTTCATATGACGTTGCTTTGACCTCGCTGCGAGCGAAGAGCCGGTATTGCCGCCACCAGCGTGTAGACTCGCCGCGGTTGTGCCGGAATTCAAAGATGGGACAGGTTGAGCCCGCGGCTTGGGAGTGTGCAAGGGGTTGCTTGTGGCTCCGTATCGGCAAATCCTCGCGCGGATGCGTTCCGGCGACACGGATCGCAGTATTGCCCGCAGCGGCTTGATGGATCGACATGGCATTGTTGCGCTGCGGCGCCTTGCCGAACACGCGGGCTGGCTTGATCCCCGCAGACCTCTGCCCGAAGAGAATGTGGTCTTGGCGAGATTTCAAGGCGCCGACCAGGAGTCTGAGCAAACCGCTCAAGACTGGTACGTCACCCAGGGCCAGCATGGCGAGCACCTGCTGAACGACGGGCAGGTTGAAAGAGCGACCGAGGTTTTTTTCGATCTTCTCGCGCGGCTCGGCACCGAGGCGAGCTATGCAAGGGGCGTGGTTTTGGGGCGGCTGGCTCGATGCTTCCATATGAAGGGGAACAACGAGCAGGCGAAGACGCGACTGCAGGAGGCGCTGGGCGTCATCGAGCAGCTTGCTCCGAGCGAAGGTCTGCACGCGTTGCGAGGCTCGCTGCAGTCGGAGCTGGGAGAGGTGTTTCGGGCGCTGGGCCAGCGTGACCGGGCGAAGCAGGCCTATTGCACGGCGCTGACGATCGCCGAGGAATTGCGAGACCCGCGGGCCCAAGGGGTGGAGTTGAGTCGGCTCGGCGCTCTGGCTCTGGAGGAAGGCGACCAAGACGAAGCGCTGCAGCGCTGCAGCGCGGCGCTGGGCTTGTTGCGCCGGATTCGCGAGCCACTCGCGGAGGCGGCTGCGTGGCAGCAACTGGGGGCCGTCTTCCAGGAACGACAGCAATGGCAGGAAGCCGAACGTCACTACCGGGAAGCGGCACGTATCAGAGAGCAACAAGGTCATACGGCCTCCGCCCAGCAGAGTTGGGATCGGCTGGCTTGGCTCAATCGGCAAGCCGGCCTGGCCGAGGCCGCTGAAGCCTGGTGCCGCAAGTCGATCGAGGTCGACCACAAGAGCGGAAACCATATCCAGCTTGGTGACCATCTGAGCTGGCTCGCCGACTTGCTACGCCACCAGCCTGATCGCCTGGATGAGGCGCGGCAATTGGCGGAAGCTGCCCTGAGCATCAACAGGACATTGGATCCTGGCACGGCGCGCCTGTGGCAGAGCTATGGCGTTCTGGCGGACATCGTTGCCGCCCAGGCGGATGCTGCCGAGCTGGTTCCACGACGGAACGAGCTGCAAGCACTGGCGCGCGACTATCGGCAGCTTCACCTGTATGCGCCACGTTTTCTGGCCGCCCTGGCTCGGCTTGGCACCGAGGCGAGCTATGCAGGGGTCGTGGTTTTGGGGCGGCTGGCTCGATGCTTCTATATGAGTGGGCACAACGAGCAGGCGAAGACGCGATTGCAGGAGGCGCTGGGGGCCGCCGGGCAGCTTGCTCCCAGCGAAGGTCTGCACGCGCTGCGAGGCTCGCTGCAGTCAGAGCTGGGAGAGGTGTTTCGGGCGCTGGGCCAGCGTGACCGGGCGAAGGAAGCCTATTGCATGGCGCTGACGATCGCCGAGGAATTGCGAGACCTGCGGGCTCAGGGGGTGCAGTTGAGTCGGCTCGGCGCCCTGGCTCTGGAGGAAGGCGACCAGGACGAAGCGCTGGAGCGCTGCAGCGCGGCGCTGGGCTTGTTGCGCCGGATTCACGAGCCACTCGCGGAGGCGGCTGCGTGGCAGCAACTGGGGGCGGTCTTCCAGGAACGACAGCAATGGCAGGAAGCCGAACGTCACACCCGGGAAGCGGAAAGGATCAGACAGCAACATGGTGCCGGTTCGGCGCACCCGACGCCTGCTCCGAATGTCGATTCGGAACCGGGTGCTGACCCCGTCTTCCAGGTGACGGTCGACCAGGAGCGGATCACCGACTACGGATTGGAGGGGGATCTTTTGGTCGACGGCGCGCGCGAACGAAGGATCACCGTCTGGACAGGTCAGCCGTGCGCTCTAACTGAGGACCTGCGCCCCATGCTGGCGCCGTGCGTTCGAGTCACGATGGGCGACGAAGGAGCAATCCGCTTTTGCCTGCCTTTCGCAGAGCCTGTCTTCGAGCGGTACCGCGGATGCACGGTGATCCGACGTCTTCGCCAGGAGATCGCGGTTTCGGGGATTTCCACGCTTCTGTGGCGGCTGATCGGCGTCATGGACGGCGACCGCTGCGTCGGCGCGCTCCTGTCGGAGTTTCCGTCCAGACAGCGATCAACCGTGGTTCGCGTTCTAGGTGCCTTGGCCGCGACCGGCGCTATCGACGTCTCCGGCCGTCCGCTCGGACGATTTGTTCATAGGGCGACCAAGAAAGGATTCATCCCGGCGCCAGGCCTAGAAGGCGATGAAGTATTGCGGTTGGTGACCGACGGCGACGATGTTGCCAACTCTGAAGCGCCTCGAATTGCTTTGAGTCAGGCCGTACCCGATCGCATTCGTTCTTTTTACGCAGTGACCCGGTCGCGGCGTTCCCGGCGCGATTTCGACGGGCTGCCTCTGGGTCGCACCGATTTCGACGCATTGCTGAACACCGCATGCGGTGTGACGGGCGCGATGCAATGGAGTGACCGGCAGGTCAAGTTGCGGGCCTATCCGGCCAGCGGCGGGCTTTATGCCGTTCGAATCTATCCAGCCGTCTTGTCGGTCGAAGGCCTCGAGCCGGGCATCTATCGCTACCGCGCTGTCGAGAGCGCTCTGGAGGTGGTGAAAGCGGATATCGATCGAACCACTTTCATCGATGCGATGCTGCCGGCTGAGCGCGAGATGGTGGCTGGCGCGGCAGCGATGTTCTGCTTGACGGGCCGCTTTGCGCGCCATGAAAGGAAGTATGGCGAGGGTGGTTACCGAATGCTGGTCGCCGAGGCAGGCCATATTTCCCAGAACCTGATCCTGGCAGCCGTCGCCTTGGGTCTGAGCGCCCGCCCCTTTGGCGGTGTATTCGACGACCTGCTGAATCGCGACCTCGGTCTGGATTCCGATGTAGAGCAGTTCCTTCTTGCGGTCCTCGTAGGCCACGCGGGAGATCGGCCCGATCATCACGATGAACCTTGAATGTGAGAACTCTCCGTCTCAGACGATCATGGACCTGAGGGCTTTCGCTCAAGGGCTGATTGGCTCGGTCGTGACTCAACTGGAATACGACGGTTTGCTGGACGTTCTGATTACCGGGAGGGACGGCTCGACCGATCTGTATGCCGACGAGGCGCGGCGCGTTCTGAGCTATGTCGATGCGGTGTGGAACGCCTTTTACGGGCTCGCTGCGCAGGTCGGTCGAACCGCCAGCACGGAGTTGAAAACGGTTAAGGAGTACGCCCGCATGATGCCGTTCCCGCCGCCTCTCGAGTACTTCTCGAGTGGTTTGCATTCTGGACTTTTCGATGCTGCGCGCGATGAGCGTTGAAATCGCGAAGCCCGGCGTCGATCTGTCCACCGTTGTCGATCGCGTTTTCGTCTTCGACGATTTCTTCTCCGATACGCAGCTTTTGCTGGTCGAGCAATGGGCGTTGAACACGCCGCATTGGATGCTGACCAATTCCGTTTACGACAACCTGGGTCACGCGCGCCACCGCATCTGGGGCGCGTCTTACATCCAGGCATGGCAACAGAAAGGGTGGCCGGGACTGCCCCCCGTTCTGTTCTCGACGCTGGCCACGGTCTTTCGAAAGCTCGGCATCGTCTTGGTTCGACCCGAGTACATCGGTCTCAACGGTCAAGCGCGCGGGCAGGACGCATCGGTTCATGTCGATTGCGCTCGTGAGGCCAGGAACCAGATATCGCTTCTGATCTACATCGGCGAGAACACCGACGGCGACCTGCTCCTGTACGACCGGGACGATGAGCGGCTGACCGACCGTGTCTGCTACCGGCCCAATCGTGTCGTCGCGCTCGACGGTTCGATACCGCACCAGGCACGGGCGCCCAGCGATGAGCGGTTCAGAATGTCGATCATCGTGAGGGGAACGTACGAATGCAGATCCGCCACCCAATAGAGCGGATGCCGGTGCCCCAACAGGATCCGGACGCGATCGGCGATATGGCCAGCCATGGCGTGGTCGAGTACGTCTTTGCGACCCCGATCTTCTCGTATGTGCTCAAGGACGCGGCCGCGCTGAACGCACGACTGCGCGACACCATCCTCGAGCGCGAACGCACCACGCCGTCCGTTGCCAAGAGCAATCAAGGCGGCTGGCAATCGCCGCCGGACTTTTTCCTGTGGGACGAACCAGTCGTTGCGGATCTGAGCCTGTTCGTGATGAATGCCGTGAACATCGCGACGGCCCGTATTCAGATTCCGGCGCATCCCAGGATCGAATTTCAGTTGTTTGGCTGGGCCGCGGTCAACAGGAAGGGACACTACAACACGACTCATGTGCATCCGATGTCGACCTGGTCGGGTACGTACTACGTCGATGCAGGTGATGAGGCGCCCGACGCGCCGGGCGCTGCGCTCGAGTTCTCGCATCCGATCACGGCTTCGCCGATGACCTTCTTTCCAGGCATCTTGCCGTCGGCGCGTCTCGTGCGACCCGAAACGGGAATGATCCTCCTCTTCCCCAGCTACCTGCAGCACAGCGTTCGAATGTACACCGGCGAGCGGCCTCGCATCTGCGTGCCGTTCAATGCACACCTTCGGTAACAGGCAGTGCGGCTCCGGCTTCCGACCCGCCGCGAGGCTACTGCGGCGTAATCACCACGCGAAAGCGTGCTTTGCCGCTCATCATGCGCTCGTAGGCTTGAGGTGCCTGAGACAAGGGAACCGTCTCGATCATCGCGCGAACCCCGGACATCGCGCTGAACGCGAGTGTCTCCTCCGAGTCCTTGGGAGCGCCGGACGGCCAGCCCTGGACGGACTGACGCTGCATGATCAGCGGCAAGGTGCTGATCGACATCGGTTCGACATCGGCGCCGAGGATGAACAGCTTGCCGTTCACGCCGAGACCGCTCATGGTGGCGCTCATGGCCTTCGAGCTCGTGGCGGTGGCCAGAATCACGCGGGCGCCGCCCAGCTTGGCGAGCTCGGCGCCGGGGTCCTGCTCCGCCGTATCGATGTACCCGTGTGCGCCAAGCTGCCGGGCCAAGGATTCCTTGTCTCGACCGCGCGCCAGCGCGATCGTCCTGTAGCCCATCTTGGCGGCGAATTGCACACCCAGATGCCCGAGGCCGCCGATTCCCAGGACGGCGACCAGATCACCGGCGCGAGCACCAGCGTTGCGTAAAGAATTGAAGACCGTGATGCCCGCACACAGCAGCGGTCCGGCTTCGATTGCTTTCAGTTCGGCAGGAATCGACACCAGCGCTTCGGCGGGTGCCACCATGTACTCGGCGTACCCACCATCGTAAGAGATACCGCAGATTTTCTGATTGCGGCAGGTGACGAAGTCGCCCCTTCGGCAGGACTCGCAGGTGCCGCAATGACCGCCATGCCAACCGACACCGACCCGCTGTCCTACCTTCCAGGGTTCGACGCGCGCGCCGACCGCATCAATGACGCCGGCGACTTCGTGCCCCGGTGTTCGCGGAAGCTGGATCCACGGAAATACCTTGTTGACCGTCAACGAGTCGCTGTGACAGACACCGCATGCCTCCACCCGGATACGAACCTGTCCCGCTTCCGGCTCGGGGACGTCCACCTGCACGACTTCCAGACCGCCAGGCTTGCGGACCTGAGCGCTGCGCATCTTGGCCATGATTTCCCTCCTTCGGTCGCGATATCGCGAGCACGTCTTTACTATAGACATGCGCGTTTGCGATATCGGTGACCGGCGGGGCGGTGTGGCGCGTTCGCGTTAGCGCCGTTTGTGCCTGCTGAAATTGGCAGGTCTCCCAAAGACCATGACGGCGAAGGAGAGTGCCGTGTTTCCTCAAATCCTCATCGTTTTTGGCGCAGCGTTGCTCGGACTTCTCGGGGCGATGCACCTCGTGTACACGTTCTTCAGCGACAAGTTCGACGCGCGTGACCCGGCGGTTTCAGCCGCGATGAAGGCGACCAGCCCGGTGTTGACCAGGCGCACGAGCTTGTGGAACGCCTGGATCGGATTTAACGCCAGCCATGGTCTGGGAGTCGTGCTGTTCGCGGCGACCTACCTGGTGCTCGCGATCGGCCATATGGCCGTGCTGCGTGAGTCCAAGGTCCTGATCTGGCTTCCCGTGGCCGGCAGCGCCGCTTACCTGGCGCTTGCGAAGCGATATTGGTTTCGGACTCCGTTCGTCGGCGTTGCGATTGCCACGTCGTGTTTCCTGATGGCCGCGTGCACGCTCTCCTTTTAGCCCGCGAGCTTGCGCGCGATCCCGGCAACGTGCTCTCCCTGGAACCTGCACATCTCCAGCTCGAGCGCGGACGGCATGCGCAGCTCGTGACCCGCCCCGGTAATGCTGCTGGCACCATAGGGAGTTCCGCCCGTGACCTCGCGCATCGTCGTGAGGTCCTTGAACGTGTACGGCAGGCCCACGATGACCATTCCGTGATGCAACAGCGTCGAATGGAAGGAGGTGAGCGTGGTCTCCTGACCTCCGTGCTGACTTGCCGTGCTGCAAAAGACGCTTCCGATTCGGCCTACCAGCGCCCCGCGCATCCACAGGGCCCCGGTTTGATCTAGAAAATTGCGCATCTGCGCTGCCATGTTGCCGAAGCGCGTCGGCGTGCCGAACACGATCGCCTCGTAATGCTCCAACTCCTCGGGCACGGCGATCGGCGCCGGCTGGTCGAGGCGAAATCCCGAAGCCTTGGCGACATCGGGTGCCACGAGCTCGGGCACGCGCTTTACGGTTGCTTCCGTTCCCGTCACCCTGCGCGCCCCTTCCGCCTGAGCGTAGGCCATTTGCTCGACGTGACCGTAGCTGCTGTAATAAAGAACCAGGATCTTCGCCATCGAATTGTCTCCGTGGGTGTTAGTCGGCTGAAATCACCGCGTGTCGCCGCAAAAAGCGCAGCAGCGCAGCGTTGTAAGCGGGCGGGTTGTCCAGATTCGCCAGATGCCCTGCGTCGGGAACCTGGAAAAGCTCTGCCGCGGGCAATTTTTGCGCGATGACCGTCGCGGCGTTGCGCCGGCTCGGCACATCGAACGCGCCACAGATGACCAGGGTCGGTTGCGCGATTGCGCCGAAGACGGGCGAACTGGCGGTCGGTGCCGGCGCTTCGACCGGTTGTAGCAAGTCGTCTCCGCCATAGCCGCTCAGCATGCCGTCCAACAGCGCGCCGGCGTCTGCATCGGGGTTGCGCAGCCGCGTCATCGGATGCTGTGCCCACGCCCGGCGGAACACGTCGATCCCTTCGGTTTGTGCGAGCAGCCGGAATTGAGCAAGCGGCAGGTCAGGATCGGGCGCGGTCGGGTCGACGATCCCCGGCGAAGGCCCATCCAATATCAGGCTGCGGATCAGTGCAGGTTCGCTCATCGCGGTCAGAACCGCCACCCGCGAGCCTTGCGACATGCCGACCAGCGCAGCGCGGCGGATCCCCAGGTGAGAGCAGAGCGCGGCGACGTCAGCCGCATCGTCGATCACGGAGGCTTTTCCAGTGGAGAGCCCGAATCCGCGCCGGTCGAAGCGCACCACGCGGAACTCCTGCCCCAGAGCGGCTGCCTGTGGATCCCACATCTCCAGGCGCAGCGTCCAGCCGTGCAGCAATACAACCGCGGGACCGGAACCGGCGTCGCGAAAGCGCAGCCGCGCGCCTGGCACCTCCAAGTAGCCGTCCTTGGCGTCGACGCTCATGCCTCGGCACTCAGCGATTGAATCTGGATACCGGCCAGGTCCGCGGAAATCTGGCGGCTGACCTCCTGCAGCATGCCGAGACGGTCGCGTACCAGCTTGGCGCGGGTGATCTTGCGCGAGTGGCTGGACGTGTTCAGCGCAGCGACGACGCGCCGGTCGTGGTCGAACACCGGCACGCCCAGAGCGACTACGCCATAGGCAAGCTCGTCCTCCACGGTTGAGTAGCCAACGCGTCGGCAATCGTCGATCAACTGGCGCAGACGCGCTGGATCGGTGACGGTATGGTCGGTCAGCGCCGCGAGCTTCGCGGTCTTGAAATAGGCGTCAAGCCGACTCGCGCTCAAGCCGGCGAGGAGCACGCGGCCGGTCGAGGTGGCGTGGGCCGGGAAGCGGCTGCCGACGTGGGCCTCGAGTCGGATCAGGGTGCGAACCGACGCGCGCGCGACATACACGATGTCGGCGCCGTCGAGCACGCACAGCGCGGCCGAGTCGCCGGTGTCCTGGGCCAGCCTCTCCAGGTGCGTTTTGGTCAGTCGGTCGATGTTCATCGACTCCAGGTAAGCCGCGCCGAGCTCGAGCACCTTCGGCCGCAACAGGTAGCTGCGCCCGCTGCGCATGACGTAGCCGAGCTCCTCCAGTGTCAGCAAACAGCGGCGCGCCGTCGCCGGTGGCATCGCGACGAAGCGCGCGATGTCGCTGAGCGTGAGCGCCGCCTGCTCGCGCGAAAACGCGCGAATGACGGCCAGGCCCTTGGCCAGCCCGCCCATCGCTTCGCGGCGGGCGGCAGCCGCGGGTGCAGCGCGTCGAGTCATGCGCTCAGTTTATTCGATATGCGAAAAGCGAGGCTGCCGCGACGCAGCTTGACGCCCAAGAGCGGTTGAGGCCAGTATATTCGAGATACGAATGAGATTTCGGATATCGAAAACTCGAAAACCGCTCTTCACCCTGTTCCAACGACCCATCGGCGACTGCATGGGAGAAAGCCAGCCTTGAAAATCGGCTCGCAAGCGCAACGGAGCTCCTCGATCAGCGCCTCCAATGCGGATAGGGTGATCGTCCGTGGGCACGATCTGACCTCGGAGCTGATCGGCCAAATCAGCCTGACCGACCACTTCTGGCTGCTGTTGACCGGCTCCCTGCCCTCGCCCCCGCAGCGCCGGATGCTGGACGCGACCCTGGTCGCGATTGCGGAGCACGGGTTGGTGCCGAGCGTCGTCGCCAGCCGGATGACGCTGGCAGCCGCACCGGATGCACTGCAAGGCGCCGTGGCTGCGGGCCTGCTCGGGTGCGGCTCGGTCGTGCTCGGTTCGGCGGAAGCGGCCGGGCAGCTTTTCGCGCAGATTGCAGCCCGGACGCCCCAGGCAGACAAGGAGCCCGACGCGTTCCAGGCTGCGATCGCGACATCCATACAAGAGCTCCGCGCCGAGGGGCGCCCGATCCCCGGTTACGGCCATCCTCTCCATAAAGCGCAGGACCCACGTGCGCAGCGGCTGATGGCGATCGCGCGCGAGGTCGGCGTCGCCGGCCGCCACATCGACATTGCTGAACATATCGGCCGAGCCCTGCCGGCGCTGATCGGCCGGCCGTTGTCGATCAACGTGTCGGGAGCGATTGCCGCCGTGCTCCTCGATGCCGGCTATCCGCTGATGGCGCTGAAAGGCGTGCCGATCCTGGCCCGCGCCGCCAGCCTGATCGCCCACCTGCTCGAGGAGCAGCAGCGTCCGATCGGCTTTGTGCTGGCGCATGCGGCGGCCGCGGCGATCGACTACGACGGGCCCGCTCCGGCCGGTTTCGAGGCAAGCGATGAGTAGCGTTCAGTCGTCGCTTTCGATGTCGGAGGTGTTGAAGGGCATCCGGGTGATCGACTTGGGGACTTTTATCACCGGTCCTTGCGCCGCGATGATGCTGGCAGATCTCGGTGCCGACGTGATCAAGGTCGAAAGTCCCGAAGGCGATCCGTATCGGAGTTATCAAGGGGGTCGCTACTCGCCCCACTTCCAGGCCTACAACCGCAACAAGCGCAGCATCGCGCTGGACTTGAAAACCCCGCCGGACCAGGCGGATTTCGACGATCTGCTGCGCGACGCCGACGTACTGATCCAGAACTTCCGTCCCGGCACGGCCGAGCGCCTGGGAGCAGGCGCCGAGCGCCTGCAGGCGACGAACCCGCGTCTGGTCTATTGCTCGATCAGCGGCTTCGGCACGAGCGGCCCGTACGTGGACCGGCCCAGCTACGACTCCGTCGCGCAGGCGCTCAGCGGCTTCCTGAGCGTCGTGGTCGATCAGGATCGGCCGCGCTTTCTGGGTCCCGCGCTGGCAGATGCCATCACGGGTCTGTACGCCGCCTATGGCGTGCTGGGCGCGCTGGTCCAACGCGGCCGCACCGGGCACGGGTGCCTGGTGGAAGTGTCGATGCTCGAGGCGATGGCCCATTTCGCTGTCGAGCCGTTCGCTGCGTACTTCGATCTGGGCGCGGTGCCGACCTCGACCGACCGCCCCCGCCTGGCCCAGGCCTACATCCTGCGCACCGCGGACGATCGGCTGATCGCGCTGCACCTGTCCTCGCTGGAAAAATTCTGGATTGCCCTGACTGCCGCACTCGACGCACCGGAGTTGTCGACGGACCGGCGCTTTGGCACGCGCGACGCGCGCATCGCTCATTACGAGGCGCTGGCCGGCGAACTCAACGCGCTGTTCACCAAGCAGCCGCTCGCGGTGTGGACCGAGCGCCTTGGGCGGTACGACGTCCCGTTCGCTCCGGTCAACTCGATCGACCAGGTGATCGGAGACCCACAGGTCGCTCACCTTGGCCTGATCGTGCCGGTGCAATCGCCGAGTCGGGCCGCGCACGCGGTGCGACCGCCAGTGCAGTTCGGCGGCCATCGCGTCACGTCGGTGCGGGCTGCGCCACTGCTCGATCAGCACGGCGCTGCGATCCGGACGGCGCTGGGCGCTGGAGGCCGATGGCCGGACCTTCAGCTCACTCCCGGCGCGCCCAGCGCCGAAGCGATCGCCCCTTGAGGAGCCACTGATGCTGTTTCCGACGACGCTGGTAGGAAGCTATCCGCAGCCGGAGTGGCTGATCGACCGCAAGCGGCTGGCTGCCCGCTTTCCACCGCGCGTTCGCGCACGCGAGCTGTGGAAGATCCCGCAGGCCGACCTGCAGGAGGCGCAGGACGACGCGACACTGGTGGCGATCAAGATGCAGGAGGACGCGGGGCTGGACATCATCAGCGATGGCGAGATTCGACGCGAAAGCTATTCGAATCGCTTTGCCACCGCGCTCGACGGCGTCGATCTGGACAACCCCGGCACTGCGCTGGACCGCAGTGGACATCCGAACCCGGTGCCCCGCGTGGTGGGGCCGATCCGGCGCCGCCACGCCGTCGGTGTCACGGACCTCGAGTTCCTGCTCGCCCATACACAGCGCCGGGTCAAGGTGACGGTTCCGGGTCCTTTCACGATGGCCCAGCAGGCGCAGATCGACTTCTATGGCGGAAGCCGGGAACTGGCTTCGCTCGACTATGCGGCCGCGGTCAACGAGGAGATCCGGGACCTGTTCGCGGCCGGTGCCGACATCGTCCAGATCGATGAGCCGTACATGCAGGCGCGGCCCGAAGAAGCCAGAGCCTTCGGATTGAAGGCACTGAACCGCGCGCTGGAAGGCATCACGGCGCAGACCGTCGTGCACATCTGCTTCGGCTACGCTGCCATCATCCACCAGCGCCCCTCCGGCTATTCGTTTCTCAGCGAGCTGGCGGGATGCAGCTGCCGACAGGTGTCGATCGAGACCGCACAGTCCGGACTCGACTGCTCGGTGCTGCGCACCCTGCCCGGCAAGAAGATCCTGCTCGGCGTCATCGACCTCGCCAGCCACGAGGTGGAGACGCCGGAGCTGGTGGCTCAGCGCATCGGCCGGGCGCTCCCGTACGTGGACGCGGCCGACATCATTGCAGCGCCGGATTGCGGGATGAAGTACCTGCCGCGCGACGTCGCCTTCGGCAAGTTGAAGGCCATGGTCGCCGGGGCGCAACTCGCGCGCTCCCGACTGTCGAGCGCTGCGGGGCCGTGACGCGCACCGAGTCACAACTAATAACGAGGAGGAGACATCCATGGACAAACGGCATAGGGCGCTTGCGGGCGCGGCAGCGGCGCTGACTCTGTTGTTCGCAGCGCCGCTGCTGTGGGCCCAGACCAGCACGACCGCGGAACCCGAGGCCACCGGCGAGCGGGTTGTCGTCACGGCGCGCAAGCGCGAGGAGTCGAACCAGGACGTCCCGATCTCGGTCAACGTCTTCAATGAACAATTGATCGAGTCGGCCGGCATCCAGAAGCCCCAGGACTTCATCTCGCTGGTGCCCAATATGACGCTGGTCGAGACGCAGAACGCCGGCAACGCGTTCGTCGTCGTTCGCGGCATCTCGCAGGCCCGTAACAGCGAACCGTCGGTGGCCGTGCTGGTGGACGGCGTTCTGGAGACAAACCCGGCGGAATTCAACCAGGAGCTGTTCGACATCCGGCAGATCGAGGTGTTGAAGGGCCCGCAAGGCGCCCTGTACGGCCGCAACGCGATCGGCGGCGCGATCATCATCCACACCAAGGACCCTCCGAACCATTTCGAAGGCAGCGCCAAGGTCGGCGTCGGCAACGGCCCGTCCGAGCGCGCGCAGGTGGCGGTCGGCGGCCCGATGAGCGAATCGGGCGAAGTGAAATACCGGGCGTCGCTGAACTACTACAACACTGCCGGCTACATCGACAACGAATACCTGCACAGCAAGGCCGACCCGTTCCGCAGCTACGACGGGCGCTGGCGGCTGGACTGGAAGCCGACCGACGACTTCGCCCTCGACTGGCGCGTCTCGGCCGAGCACCTGCGCACGCAAGCGCTGTACTTCGTGATCCCGCGCAATGACGAAAAAAATGTGTTCAGTGACTTCAGCACGCTGCCCGACGCGAAGAACATCAGCACGCCGATCACGCTCGACAACTCGGGCGTCAACACGCGCGACCTGATCAATACCTCGGTGAAGCTCGACTTCAAGAGGTTCGGCGGAACGATCACGTCGATCACTGCATTCGACAAGACGCGCGAACTGCTGACCGGCGACGCGTACGATTTCCGGCCGGCCAAGGACTCGTTCTTCTACACCTTCCTGCCGACGGTCGGGGGCCCACAGACCGATCTGAACCAGAGCCAGTTTCTCGTCGTCAAAGCCGTCAGCCAGGAATTGCGATTCACCTCGCCCAAGGTCAACGGATTCTCCTGGATCGCTGGCGGCTATTTCATCCACACCAACCGCTTCATTTCGACCGGCAACATGATCGACGAAGGCACCGGCGTGTTCCCGATCTACTATTCGCCGCGGCTCGGCGGCACCAACCCGAGCTTCACCTACCTGGCCGACACCCAGAACAACAACGCCTGGGCTCTGTTCGGCGACGCGACCTACGACGTGACGGCGAGGCTCGAAGCCGACCTGGCGATCCGCTACGACCAGGATTCACGCAAGAACACGACCGACACGCCGAGCACCCCGGTCAACTTCCTGCCCGATGCGGGCGCGAAGTCGGGGGAAGAACGCACGCACACCTGGAGCGAGGCCCAGCCGAAGGCGACGCTGCGCTACAAGGTCGACGACGACGTCTCGGTCTACGGTGGCTGGAGTCGGGGCTTTCGCAGCGGAGGATTCAACCAGACCGGCGTCGGCGCCGTCGCGCGGGCGAACAACATCAAAGGGGTCAATGACCTGTTCGAGGCCGAAGTGGCCGATACCTGGGAGGTCGGTGCCAAGACGCAGTGGCTCGACCGCCGGCTGACTGCGAACCTGGCCCTTTTCCACACGCACTCGCACAACGGCTACTTCTTCGTGTTCCTGGCCGCCAATTCGACGCAGAACCTAGGCAACCTCGACGCCACCTACAAGGGTGCCGAGTTGGAGCTTACCTACAAGGCGACCCGCACCCTCGACCTGTACGCGAACTTCGGGTACACCGACAGCGAGATCACGGCGATGGCCGATCCGAAGGTCGTCGGCAACCAGGCGCCGCTGGTGTCGAGGACCACGATCAACGTGGGCACCCAGTACCGTCATCCGCTGGGCGAGGATCTGTTCGGAATCGCGCGTGTCGACTTCCAGCAGATCGGCCGAACCTGGTGGGAGCCGTACAACCAGACGTCACGCGACCCGATCAGCCTGGTCGATGTACGCTGTGGAGTCGATGCGCCAGCTTGGACCGTGACCGCCTGGTCGAAGAATGTCTTCAACCGCCTCTATAACGCGGAGTTTTCGCCGACCGTGCAGGGCAACCCGGGCTCGTCCGGTTTTCTGTTCAAGGCAACACCGCGGACCTACGGAATCGAACTGACCTACCGGTTCTGACCGGCGGGCGCATCTGAGAAGGAGTCATCGGCCATGACCCAGGCAAGGAAGCTGCCGTCGCGACTTCACCACAACGCCTACGTGACGCGCGACCAGGAGAAGACCCGCCAGTTCTACGAGGAGATCATCGGCTTGCCGCTGGTGGCCACGTGGTGCGAATCCGACGAGCTGTTCGGCAAAGTCCGCACGTACGTGCACACGTTCTTCCAGATCGGCGACGGCGGAGCGCTCGCCTTCTTTCAGTTTGCCGATCCGGCCGACCAGGCCGAGTTCGGCCCGAAGATGCCGGCGTCGCCGTTTCACCACATTGCGTTGCAGGTCGACTCCGAGACGCAAAGGGGAATCGAGGAAAGAATCGCCAGGGCCGGCATCCGCCCTCCCGACACTTTTGTGCTGGAGCATGGATACTGCCGCTCCGTTTACGTCAACGATCCGAACGGGCTGATCCTGGAATTCACGCTCGATCATCCCGACGTCAGGAAGATCGCGCAGGATCGAGCCGCCAGTGCACACGCGGACCTGAAGCGATGGCTCGGTGGGGATCACCGCTCCAACAACACGTATCGATCGTGATCACCGGCGGGCGCTCGTCCGAACCGCCGCGCCCGCCGAACCTGTCACTACTGAAGCACGCTGCTGGCTGTAGCGGCGTCGATGTAGGCCTGCACGTCGTCCGGCAGCAGGAAGCGTCGCTCCTCCAGGGCCCGCGCCGCGCGCGCAACCTGCTCGACGTATTCGTCGTGGCTGCCATAGCGCTCCTCCAGGGACAAGCGCGGATCTGCGGCGGCGACCCTGGCAGCACGGGTGGCGGCAAACGGGATCCATTGTCCCGACGATTCGCAGCCGTCGGGACCACCGAAGGCCGCGGCGCGCAGGGCCCAGCCGCTGGTGGTCGCGATCGGAACGGCCACCGGGGGCAAGCGCACGCCGGCGATCTCGTTGCCATCGGAGTCAACCTTCGACACGAAAGACGGGTACGAGGGACCTGAAAATGCGGGCGGGTCGTTGGTCAGGATGCCCTGGTCGAACTGAGGTCCCCAATCGAACACGTGGCGCACGGTGATCAAACCGGTGTAAGTCACGCCGGGTATGTCGGGCCAGCCAAGTGCCTTCTGCGGGACCACGCCGAGGCCGTCGGCCTGCGGCACCGAGAACACCGCGTTCCCATCCTCGACGCGCGGAACCTGGCTCGGGGGCGGCGCACGATGCTGCCCGACCCACTGATCCAGCGCAATGAACAACGCCCTGAGCGCCGGATTCGGGTCCGTCGTGTTTCCATATTGCTGGCAGATGCCCCGCGTCAACGGGGCCGCGCCGGCCACCGTGTGTTCGAGGCTGGAGAGCAGGTAGTGGCGCACGTTGCCGGCATCCGGGCGACCCCGATCGTCGGCTTCATCGCCGGGAGCAGCCAGGTCGTGTCCCGTCGGACCGGTATGCGCCAGCGAACCCGCCTTGACCCAGTACTCGTTGGCCGAAATCACATCGAACAGCTTCGGGCACGTCTCACTTTCGCGGCAGCGCCGTGAGCGGCCGTCGGTTTTGCCGGTGAGCCTGTCGTGAGTCGTTGCAAAGGCGAATGGAAAGATGCCTTCTGGATAAAGGTGGTTCTGGCGATTGCGCTCGGTGCGGCCCGGCTGCGCGAAGCGGAAGTTCAGGGCGACGCCATCGCCTGCCCCGATCCAGTTCTCGATGCCGTCGAGCACGCGCCGCCCGCCTTCGTCTTCATTGAATCCAAGCCAGACGAAATCGTTCAAATAGCGAGCCGGCTGCGACACCGTGAAAGCGACAGTCTGCTTCACGGCGCCGGCCAGCGGATTGGGATTGCCGAAGTCGTCGGCTGTCGCGTGGCGCAGGAACGAAACAAAGTCGCGGGTCGCAGCGAATCCGAGACCGGCGACCACGGGATCCTTGGCCGTGTAGGTCAACTCGTAGATGGCGCTTTGCTGGAATGCCGTCCCTGCAGGGAGCAACTGGATCGTCTTCGCATTGATGAAGCTCCAGCCCGACGACGCGATCGCAGTGGGCGCGTCGGTCAGGTGCTGGCGCACCGTGAGGCGGGCCAGCGAGGGGTCGAGGCTGTTGGCCGAGTAGGTGATGCCGGCCTGAACCGTGGTGGAGTTGTCGAACACAAGGTACTCGTACGAAGGACCGGTGATCGAGCTGCCGTCGGAGTTGTAGGCGACCGGGACCTGGATCGTCAGCCGGTTGCCCCCGGGCGCGGCCGTCGGATCCCAGCCGCTCCAGGCCAACGCGTAACCCTGGTTCATCAGAAACGCGCTGCCCGCGTCGGCTGCGGTGGTCGGATCGTTGCCGAGCGGCGCCCCGTTGAAGGCGCCGAACAGCTTGCTGCCGCGGTTGTTCACCTCGAAGAACAGCTTGCCATTGCCCAGATGCAGATCCACCGGTTTCAGGATGTAGACGTCCATCGAATATTCGACCTTGCCGCCGGCGTTGCGCGGCGCCAGCTCCAGGTCGGTGATCAGGCCATTGCGCGGGTCGCTGGGATCGACTTCGCCGTAAGCACGTCCGATCAGCTTCTCGTATGGGCCCACGGCGCCGGTCGAGCCGAACGCGCGACCGTCGAACGTCGGCGATTGCACCGTCGTGATCTGCAGGCGCGTGATGCGCGCCTCGGCTGGAACGTGAGAGACCAACCACAATGCCGCGGCCAGGCAACTTGCGATGCCCTGCTTCATCTCTCGTCTCCTTGTGATGTGCTGGATTGCGCGAATGGCCCGACGCCATCCGACCGCCTTCGCCGGCCACGAGGCCGGCGCCCCCTGCCACTGCGGCGCCATTATCTGCCTCCGGGCCAGCGCCTGACTAGCGCCGCTTCCCGGCCGTGCGCGCCAGGGCGCCCAGGGCTCGTACGCCTTTCTCGATCCTCGCGTTCCACCCGTACCCGCCGCTCAAGCGCAGGCAGTGGGCGTGCGCTCCGTTCGCCGAAAATATGACGCCCGGCGCGAAGCAGATGCCCTTCTCGAGCGCCCGCGAGAAGAGCAGCGTCGTGTCCGCCGGCTTGGGCAACTCCAGCCACAGCACGAACCCACCCGCCGGTTGAGAGACTTTGGTTCCCTCTGGAAAGGCCCGCTCGATCTCGATCGCCATGGAGCGCAGGGTATCGGCGAACAGGCGCCGGATCCGGCGCAGATGGCGGTCATAGCCGCCGGACGACAGGAAGGCCGCAAACGCCGTCTGAGGCAGCGACGGCGCGCACAAGGTCGAGGCGAATTTGCTCTCGAGCACTCTCTGCATGTGGCGCGCAGTCGCTACCCAGCCGACGCGGTAACCGGGAGCCAGCGTCTTGGAGAACGATCCGCAGTAGATGGAGTTCTCGGGACGCTCGATCGACGCGAACGGGCGCGGACGCTCGTCCCCGAAGTGGATATCGCCGTACACATCGTCCTCGATGAGCGGTACATGATGCTGAGCGAGCAGGCGCAATGCCGCCAGCTTGCGCCCTTCGGGCATCGTGCAGCCGAGCGGATTGTTGTAGCTCGACGCCAGCACGCACGCATGCACCTTGCGTGATCGCAGCGCGCTCGCCAGCGCGTCGATGTCGATCCCGGTGCGGGCATCGGTGGGCAACTCCAGCGCCTTCAGGCTCAGCGCTCGAAGCACCTGAAGCAGCCCGAAATACGTCGGCGACTCGATCGCGACCGAATCGCCGGGCCGCGTGACGGCGTTCAGGGCAAGCGAAAGCGCCTCCGTACAACCGCACGTGATGGCGATGTCGTCGGGCGACAAGGCGTAGCCCCAGCGCAGCATGCGTCGCGCGATCTCGATGCGCAGCGCCCTGTCTCCTCTCGGCTCGGTATAGGTGTTGTGCCGCACGCCTTGCGTGCGGGCGGTTCGAGCGAGCAGGCGGTCCAGTTTGCCCGAGGCAAGCAACTGCGGACTGGGGATCGCACAGCCGAGCGGGACGTAGCGATCGTCGGACGCGTGCTGAAGCAGCTGCAGCATCAGATGCGACGCCGCCACGTCGGTCGGCCGGCTCGAGGGCCGCGTCGTCGCGGGTACCGGCAGCTTGGCGGCAGGCTTGGCCACGTAGAAGCCGGACTGGGGCCGTGCCTCCAGCACACCGCGGTCCTCGAGTATCCGGTAGGCCTGCAACGCGGTCGTCAGGCTGGTGCGCTGCTGGCGGCTGATCTGGCGCAAGGACGGCGCGCGCGTTCCCGGCTGAAGCGTGCCCCGGGTGACCAGGTCGGTCACGAGCTCGGCCAATTCCTCGTAGCGAAAGCGGGCCGATGGCGGCATGGCTGGGTTGTCTGCAGGCACCGAACACCCCGTCCAAACTGTTCTGGTCGATATTTCAGGAAAGTGTAGCTGTTATCCATCGTCCGAAGTCCGCATCATCTCCATCAGTCCACAGGATCGAACAGGCGGCGGGAGCGATCGATGGCCCGGTTTCCTTCCAGCGACATCATTTCCCTCGTCGGGGAGGCGCCCCGCTTCGATCTGGCGGAAAGCACGGGACCGGGGCTGCATCTGGCCGAGCTGCTGGGTCCGGTGCGCGAATCACACGATGAGATGGTGCTGGACTACAGCACGGCGCCCGGCGATGCGATGCTCAGGAAGGCGATCTCCGATCTGCACGAGGTCGTTCCCGAGGATGTGATCGTCACCGTCGGCGGCATGCACGCCCTGTTCCTGATCGCCTTCACGCTGTGCGAGCGCGGTGACGAGGCGATCTTCAATGAGCCGGGGTTTCCGCTGGCGCGAAACGTGCTGGACGCGGTCGGGGCCTCGGTGCGCCCGCTGCCGCTGGCTTTCGATCGCGGCTATCAACCCGACCTGGCTTTCTTCGGGGATCTGCTGTCGCCGAAAACGAGACTGGTCAGCCTTGCATCGCCGCACAATCCGAGCGGCGTCGCGATCCCCGTCGGTACGTTGGTTCAGATGCTGCGACTGATGCGGGAGCGTGCTCCGCAGGCCTGGCTGGTCGTGGACGAGACGTATCGGCAAGCGGCTTACGCGCAGGATCTGGTGTCGGCGAGCGCAGCAACGCGGGCAGCTCGGGTCATCACCGTCGCGTCGCTGTCCAAGTGCCATGGCGCGCCGGGTCTGCGGATCGGCTGGGCGATCGTTCACGACCGAGGCGTGCGGGATCAGCTCGTCACGGCGAAGTTCAACACGGTGATTTCCTGCTCTCGCGTCGATGAAGCCTTGGCTCTGCAGGTTCTCGCCCGGCGCGACCGCATCCTGCAAGCGCGCAGCGTCGACTTGAGCCGGAAGCTGGCTGTCACGGCGCAGTGGGTGCGGCGCAATGAGTTGTTCATCGAATGGGTACGCCCCGACGCCGGCGGGCTGTGCTGCGTGCGCCTCAGACGCGCGCGCTTCGATGGCACGGGCGTCGAGCGCTTCTATTCCGCTCTGGCCAAGCAAAGCGTCCGGGTCGCTCCCGGCGATTGGTTCGGCGAAGAGCGGCGCATCTTTCGCCTGGGGTTTGGCCTGCCGGCTCCGCGCGATCTCGACGAGGCGCTCGGACGTCTGTCCGTCGCGCTCGAGCAATCGGCCGAGCGGGTTGCAGCATCCTGAGAGGAGTTGACGTGAAACGGCGCTTCCAGCTGGTCGATGTATTCGGCGATCGACCATTTTCCGGCAACCCCCTCGCCGTCGTATCCGACGCCGACGACCTCGACGGCGAGCGGATGCAACAGATCGCGCGCTGGATCAATCTTTCCGAGACGACATTTCTCTGTTCGCCGTCGGGCCGCAACGCCGACTATCGCGTGAGGATCTTCACGCCCGCGCGGGAGCTGCCGTTTGCGGGGCACCCGACGCTCGGCACCTGTCACGCTTGGCTGACGGCGCAGAGCAGTCTTCCAGGCGCGTCCGGCGTCACCCAGGAGTGTGGTGCGGGGCTGATCCGGATCCGGCGAATCGACTCCAACTTGGCGTTCGCTGCGCCGCCGCTGATCCGGTCCGGTCCGGTCGACGAGTCCAAACTCGAGGAAATCGCCCGCATCCTGGGCATCCAGCGGACTCAGATGGTCGACGCCCAGTGGGCTGACAATGGGCCTGGGTGGATCGCCGTTCTTCTGGCCTCGGCCGAGGCGGTCTTGGCGGTGGAGCCGGTACGGCACTGGCCGACTCAATTCGACGTCGGTCTGGTCGGCCAATATGCCTCAGGAAGCCCTGAAGCGTTCGAGATCCGGGCTTTCTTCACGGACCATCAAGGCGTCGTCCGGGAGGACCCCGTGACGGGCAGTTTGAACGCATCGGTTGCCCAGTGGCTCCTTGCGGCGGGACGGGCCCGCGCGCCTTACATCGCCTCCCAGGGCACACGGCTTGGCCGATCAGGCCGGATAACCATCGACCAGGACGCACCCGGCACCGTCTGGGTTGGCGGCAGGGTCGCCACGCTCTTCTCGGGCACCTGCGACTTCTGAGCGACGACCGGCCAGACGAGGTCGGCGCGACGCGTCAAAGGAGAAGGGTTTTCCTTCCCTCTTGATGGAAAGCGTCGTTCAAATTCTTTGAATCATAAAACAGCCAAAATATTACACATCAATTAGATATGCATCATTATTCGTGTTAACCATCAAATATTCGCTGACTGAATCGATCCCTTAAGGGAATGGCCGGCGAAGCTCTTGAGTTGTCCTTTATTTCGTTCAAATATTCCGAAACTCAAACCAATAAAACGTTCATAACTCATGTGTTTGCCGTACGTTATGAATGTGAACTATCATTTCGCAGTGAAGGGAAATGAGGACCACCTGCGATGTTGATGGCCTTGGGCAGACGCCGCTAGCGAGAAGCTGGGACAGCTGCCACTGCCGGCCGGAAGAACTCGGAAAGTGCGCACCCCGTGCATCCAACGGGGCGCAGATTTTCGTTCAAGAATGAATGAATTATCGAAAGCAGTAATTCATTAATTGTCATATTCCGTAATTCATACCTCACTTCGCTTCAAACAACACACCCCGCCCCTGCCCGGGAATGCGTCCATTGGGTCTCTCCCTTTCAACGGCACGTCGCTTCAAGAATTAAGTAAAGCTATAATTCCCTAATTACGTAAAGCTCTAATTAGTTAATTCCTCTATTAAATAATTATAGATCGAAAACTGACTCCTCAAAGGGCGACGGTTTCGGGCATTCGACCCCTCCTCTCTACACAAGATGATTGGGGGCTTCCAAAATTTGCTATTTCGTGAAAGAATTAATTAGGAAAAGGGTAAATTCACGAAAGCTGTAAAGCATGAAAACTATCGTGGTGGCCTCTCAGAAAGGCGGCAGCGGGAAGACGACGCTGGCCGCTCACCTGGCGGTAACGATCGAACGCGGTGGCTGCGGCCCGGCGGTGCTGCTGGATCTGGATCCGCAGGGGACTCTGAGCGGCTGGTGGAACCAGCGCGAATCGGACACCCCCGCCTGCGCAGGGGCGGCCAATCTGGGCGCCCTCGCCGGCAAGCTTGCCGAACTGGCCGAAGCGGGATTCAACTGGGCGGTGATTGACACGCCGCCCGCGATCGGCGCCACCAACCGCCTGGCGATCGCTGCGGCGGATCTGGTCGTGATTCCGACACGCGCTTCGCCGCACGATCTGAATGCACTCGGAAGCACGCTGGAGATCGTTCAGGAGGCCGGCAAGCCCTTCGTGTTCGTACTGAACTCGGCCAAGCCCGGAACCGCGATCGCGACCCAGGCCGTGGCCTTGCTGTCGGACCACGGACCAGTGTGCCCCACCGTGATCGGGGACCGCGTGATGTACGCCTCCTCGATGTCCGATGGCCGGTCCATCGCCGAGCTGGATCCGAGCGGAAAGGGAGCCCTTGAGCTGGATGAGCTGCTAGAATTCGTGAAATCGCGCTTTCCGGAATTCAAGAAAGTGAAGGTTAAACAATATGCCTAAACCCGCTCCCCTGGCTGCCGGCGTTCTGTTGAAGAAGGGCCTGGCCGCCCCGATGATCGACTCTCAAGGCCGCGATGGACCGTCGCCCACGTGGAGCCAGGCGGCAGCGCCCACCGCGTCGCACATTTCCACGCTCGCTGCGGCGCCGCTGGCGTCGACCCAGGCCGTAGCGCCCCCTGCCCCGCACTTCCCCACGCTCGCTGCGGCACCGGCCGCTGCGCCCGAAGCGCCGGCCGCCAAGACCCGGACGGCGGATCTGGAGCCGCTGGGATTCAAAGTACCCCCGCAGTTCAATCAGGAGTTCCGCCGATTCGCGTTCGAGAACGGCTACAAGCTCAACGAGTTGCTGTTTGCGGCGTTCGAATCGTTCAAGAAAGCTAGAATTCGCGAAAGTGCGAATTCCTAACGGAATCGCAACGCATCACCACCCTCCGGGAAACCTCGACCCGGCAGCGGCGCTCCAGCAGGCTTGCGGGTATTTTGATTATTTCCTTATTTAATTATTTCCACATTTTATTCGATAATTACTAAATTAATGATTTACTTCTTTACAGAATAGCGGAATTACAAAACCAAGGTCTGACCGAGGACCGACTGACGAACCACCGCGTACCACAGCAAATTCGCGGAAACTCCGATCTAGAATTCCTACTTTCACACATTATGGAAAGATGGAATTATTAAACAAAAACCTTAGCCTGCCTCGTTGATCCGAAGTGGAATCGGTGCTCGGCATTGATCAAGCGCTACTCGACCGCCCGCTACGCGGGCCTGGCCCATGAAAACGGCGCGACCGAGAGGGTTGAGCGATCTCTTCTAGCTAATCCGTGTTACATCATATCCTTAGTAGCTTGATTTGATGCTAGATCTAAGTTTAAGTATCATGTGTTTAATTATTAATATCAGTAACTTACATAGATTATCTCACTAATCACATGTAATTTCGTTTCTCTTTCAACCGAGCGGATCAGCGATGGGCCTTGGGTTGAGGGCGTTTGAGGCCGTTGATGCGTGCGATCTTCCTGAGTTCCAGCTCGAGCCACTCCGATAGCTCGTCATAGCTGGCCTGGCTGATGCCGCCAGGCCAGCGCAGGACCACCTCTCCTTCTGCACCGAGCGCAAAAACGTCCTGATTGATGGAGTTGGGTCGGCGGTCGTCAGGAGGCAAAGCACGGGCCGGGAGCCTGTGCGGGGCGTCCGGCAGGCTGTCCGGTGGGCTCGGCGGCGCCGCAACAGGATTATTCAGGCTTGCGAAGTGAACGTTGGCTCTCAAACCCGAAATGAAGCCGGAAACAGCCTTGCGATTGAAGGCTTTTTCGCGGAGGAGGAAACTGCCAATGGCGTGGTCCTGTGCGGGCAGCCCGGCGGGGAAGCGGTCAAACAGCTCCTGGTAGATCTTCGGAGCGCACAGCGCGGCGGCCAGCGCGTCGCTGCGCTTGGGCGAGTCGGGCGGTTCGACCAGGATGTCGAGCGCGCGGTCGAGGAGCCTGACCTGGCGCCGCGCGGCGTCGCCAATATCCTCCAGCAGGCCGTACTGCTTCAGGGCGGACACGGTGGAGCGAAGGCCGCTGCTCTTCTCTCCGTAGCCCCAGGCCGCTCCGGCAGTCGAAAGCGGCACCAGGTTGCGGCCGACGCTGTCCCAAAGCCGCTTGGCCTGACCGATCGCGGCCTGCAGCGTGATGACGGGGTAATTGACGCTGCGACCGTCGGCAGCGGCGAGGGTTGGGGCAGATTCCCTGGGGAGGGCCACGAGGAGCTCACGCGAAGCCCTCGCATGGTACGGCGGGTGGCGTGGCCGTCAAGGCTTATCGTGTCGGCGTATTCGAGTGATATAAGCCTTTAATAAGCCTTGGCTGCTGTCCGAGGAACCCGCCGACCTGGCGGCGCCAGGACTGCGCATAGCGCCCGTTGCGCCGAAGCAGTTCATGGTGCGTGCCGTCCTCCACAATGCGGCCCCCCTCGACGAACAGGATGCGGTCCATCCGGGTGATGGTCGACAGTCGGTGCGCGATCGCGATCACCGTGCGGCCGCGAAACAGGCGCCACAGCGCGTCGTGGATGATGTGCTCCGTTTCGGAGTCGAGCGATGCGGTCGCCTCGTCCAGGACGATGATCGGAGCATCTTTCAACAGTGCGCGGGCAATGGCGACCCGCTGGCGTTCTCCTCCGGACAGCTGGATCCCCTGCTCCCCGACGATCGAGTCGAAGCCCATGGCGCGCTCGGCAATGAAGACCTCGGCGCGCGCGTAGCGGGCGCACTGTGCGATGTCGGCGTCGCTCGCATCATCCCGGGCATAGCCGATGTTGTCGCGAATCGACCGGTGGAACAGGCCGGGCTGCTGCGGAATCTCGGCGATCGCTTCGTTGACCGAAGCTTGCGAAGCCAGTGCGATGTCCTGGCCGTCGATGAGGATGCGCCCCGCCTGCGGCTGGTAGTCACGACGCAGCATCTTCACGAGCGTGCTTTTGCCGGACCCGCTGGGTCCGACCACGGCCACTTTCTGGGCCGCCGGTATGGACAACGACAGTCCATCGAACACCGGCCTGTCGTTCGCGTAGCCGAAGCGCAGCCCCTCGATCCGGATCTCGCCGTGACGCGCCAGCAACGGCTTGGCGCCATCGGCGTCGGCAATCGTGTGGGGAACCAGGATCACCTCCAGCGCGGAGGCGAATTGGCCGGAGTGCTCGAGCAAGTCCAGCATGCGCGAAGCGGCGCCCCAGATGTTGTTCATCAGCAGGGTCGACAGAGACAGCATCTTGACCGTGTCGCCGATCGCCAGCCGACCGCGCACGGTCAAGTAAAGGGTGGCGCCGATCAGCGCAATCTGAAAGATCTGCATCCCCGTATAGAGCACGAGGTTCATGGCGGTCGCATACCACCGCAGCCGCTTCGATGCGGCGCGCTCCTTCTCGACGGCACGCGCAACGTGGCGGCTTTCCTCCTCGCTCTTGGCGAATGACCTCACCAGATCGGCGTTCTTGACCAGATCCACGACGACCCCGGTCGACGTCGACACCTGGTCCTGGAAGGCCTTCGACAGCGCTTTGCGGCGCCTGGCCAGCAGCAGCGAGATGCCTACATAGATCGGAGTCCACACGACGACCATGAGGGCAAGACCGGGATGGTCCAGACCGATGATCAACACGCTGATCACGACCGATGCGATCACGCGCACAAAGTCGTTGGTGGCGAGGCCCAGGATGGAGATCGCGCTGTTACCGGCCTGCTTGATCTTGGCGGCCAGCTGCCCGGCGAAATTGCGGTGGAAATATTCCGGCGAGTGATCGATCAGCCACGAAAACAGATAGACCTGAATCTCCTCGCGAACGTGCGGGCTCGTCTCCAGGTCGACAATTTCGCCGAGGCGGTTGAACATCGCTGACACGATCCAGGCCCCCGCCACCCACGCAAAGGGCGTCCACACCGCGGATGGCCAGTTGCCCCGGTATCCGCCGAGGCGGAGCGCCTCGACCAGTTGCCCGAGAAAAATGGGCTCGAGCGACATCAAACCGATACCGCCCAGCGTGCATAGGACGGCCGCCGCGACGCGCCAGCGAAAGCGCGCCCACAGAAACCTGATCAGGAAGGCGAGCGGCGTGCGCGGCAGCTCGGCGTGCTTCAGGTTTCTGTAGTGCGACGGGGGAAGATCGTCGAAGGAAATGCGGGCGTCGATCATTTTGGTGGCGCTTCGGGTGGACGGTGACAGGTCGCTTGCCAAAAGTAACTCAATTTACAAATTCCAAACCCGCGGCCTTTCAGGGCATGTGGGGAAAAGCGCGCTCATCGACGTATAACGGCGAGCATCGTTTTCACCCGAACCGGGTTCCGAGCCGCAAGGCGACCCATCGGTCGCCTGCGGCAAAGGACCGACCCCATCACTTCAATTCGGTTTCGCAGCTTGGAGGGTGCGCCAGATGAAGCTTCTCGCTCAGGCCTTGATGGTTGCGGCTGTCTGTGGAACGAGCCTCGCGAATGCTCAGACCGGGAATACGCCGGATCCGCTCGAGCGCTTTCAGCACATTGTCATCATCTTCCAGGAGAACCGTACGCCCGATAACCTGTTTCAGGGCTTGTGCGCCGCGCCGTTCGGCTCGGCGGCGTCCTGCAGCGCGCAGCCCGGCCCCGGTCAATACGACATCCAGGTCAGTCACTGGCTCGACAAGAATTCGGCGACCGGGACAACCCAGCCGAAGCTCGTCTTGCTGGCGAACCACTACGACCTGAGCCACGCGCACACCGCCTTCGTGGCGATGTGCAATCGCCCCTCGGCGACGGGCCCGTGCGAGATGAACGGTGCCGGGGGTATCGCTTGCGTCGGCACTTGCCCGACCCAGCCTCAGTTCAGGTACGTCGACAACTCCACCGGCATCCTGAACCCGTACCTGCAGCTGGCCACCGATTACGGCTGGGCGAACAGCATGTTTCAGACGAACCAGGGGCCCAGCTTTCCCGCTCATCAATTCATCTTCGGCGGAACTTCTGCCCCGACCGCGGGCGACGACGCCATCGGCGTCTTCGCCTCCGAAAATACCGGAGCCAACGCTGCCGGGTGCGCGGCGCCGGCCGCAACGACGGTCAAGTTGATCGACCCGTCCGGCCTCGAGAGCCGTGCGATCTATCCCTGCTTCGAGCACGAAACGATGGCTGACCTGCTTCCCCCGTCGATCACCTGGAGGTACTACGCTCCGACCGCAGGCTCGATCTGGACCGCGCCGAACGCGATTGCGCATATCTGCCAGTCGACCGGAGCGGGCGGCAAGTGCAACGGCGCCGACTGGAATGAGAACGTCGACCTGGTACCGGCGCACGTCCTGACCGACATCGCCAACTGCCGCCTGAAGTCGCTGAGCTGGGTGATTCCGACGGCCCTCAACTCGGATCATGCGAACGTAAACGACGGAGGCGGACCGTCCTGGGTCAGCTCGATTGTCAACGCGATCGGCAACAGCAGCGGGTGCGACGGCGGAACGGGCTACTGGAAAAATACGGCGATCGTGATTACCTGGGACGACTGGGGTGGCTGGTACGACCACGAGCCCCCGACCATTCTGGCCGGGCCCGAGGGCGACTACCAGTATGGCTTCCGGGTTCCGCTGCTGTTTGTCTCCGCCTACACCGCGAAGGGAACCATCAACAACGCCAGGCACGACTTCGGCAGCATCCTGCGCTTCGTCGAGCACAACTTTGGCGTTCGAGAGGGCGCGCTGTACTTTGCGGATGCGCGAGCCAGCAACGATCTGCGAGGGTTCTACGACCTGAGCGCCTCCGCCCGCCCCTTCAAGGCGGTTGCGGCTCCCCTCGATGCCCAGTTCTTTCTGACCGACACAAGACCTGCGGTGGGCCCCGACGACGATTGACGCGCGCGCAGCCGTGATCGGCAAGCCCCCGGCGAGCGCCGTTGCCCTCGCCGCAATCTGCTCTTCACCAGCGCAGAACGCGTGGGCCCAGCGCGGCTCCGATCGAGGTCGGAATCAGGACGCCGAGCACATACCAGATGCCGAGAAACGGTGGCTCCAATTCCGGGCAGTGCAACGAGTACACCAGGGCGCCGACTGATCCGGCAGCAAATCCCGCCGACGCGCCGGCCAAGGCCGGGCGCGTCGGCGCGAACCCTCTGAGGGCAGCCAGCATCGCGACGAACAGCGGAGTCGATATCAGCGCGATGCGCGCCGAGCAAACACGTGCGGTCTGCCCGAAAATCAGCTCGGCGCGGTGGGCTTGATCGGCGGCAATCAGCGTCAGCGCTGCCAGCAGCCACAGCGCGACAAGCGGCGCGGCGATCCGCACCCAGACCGGGCCGAGCGGCGAGCCGGGTCGCCCAAGACAAATCACCGCGAGCAGACCCGCAAGGCTCAGTGCGAGGCAGAAGGCCTCCTTGACCCAGAACAGCGGCGCCGTGACGTCACGCACGAGGGTTGATCTCACGCCCAGCCATTGCGACATCACCAGCATCGCCACGGCCGTCCCGGCGAGCGTCGCCACCAGGAAGCGCTGCTGCGGCCGACGCAGGTCGGTCGCATCGTTTCCGGTCGCCAGCAGCGACACCAGCTCCTCGGTTCTCACGCCTCGCCCCGGATCTTGGCCGCCAGAGCCTTCAAGCCGCGGTGCACGCCGATTTTGATCGCTGACGGCGACATGCCGGTCAGGTGCGCCGCCTCGGCAACCGACAGGCCTTCGATCTTCACGTGAATGATCGGCAGACGCTGCCGGTCGGGAAGATCCGCCAGCAATTTGGCCAGGTCGCGGCGCGCGTCCACGGCCTCGGTATCGGAGGCGGCGAACAGGCTGTCTTCCTCATCCAGCGGATCATTGCGCAGTTCCCTGCGGGAGCGCCGGCGCAGCAAGTCGACCAGCTTGTAGCGCGCAATCGCATACACCCAGGCAGTCAATGGTTGCTTCGGGTCGTAAGTATGCCGCTGGTTGTGAATGGCCAATAGCAACTCCTGCACCAGGTCCTCGACTTCGTCCGGAATCTGGGCGAGGCGCCTGCGCAGGAACGCGCGCAGATGGGCGCTGAGCTCCTTCAGGAAGCTGTGATAGGCCGCACCATCGCCGGCGAGGCCGCCGACCAGCAGACCTCGGAGACGCTCCTCACCCAATCCGACTCCTTTCTTGTATTCGTCAGGCCGGTGCTTTCGGTTACACCGGCGTGACCTTGTTTACATCGGCACGCTGGTGCAACGCCAAAGGCCCTGCCGCGCGAACGAGAATCCCCTGCGCACCCGCGCGCCCTGTAACCGTCTGACCGCTGCCGGCGAACTAACCAGCACGCGACGACGACCGCGAAGTGCGGGCTGCCCTGCTGCCGGGATCTGCAGTTGGTCGGTTTCGCGCGGGAAAACTTTCAGTCGGGACGTCGTCGGTCGGCGCGCGCGCTGAAGGCGTGCGCGGCCGAGGTGAGTCAATTCTGACGACAGGAGAAAATAATGGTTCAGCCTTTATCACCCAGGCACCGCATGGGCGCGCTTCGCCTGGCCGGCCGCCTTGCAATGCCGGCCTTGCTGCTCGGAGCCACCGCGCTGCCCGCGTGGAGCTCGGACATCGTCTACGCCGAGACGAACAGCACCGCAGGCAATTCGATACTTTCGTTCGAAAACGACGGCTCCGGCGCGCTGCGCTTTCTCGGCAGCACCCCGGCCGGCGGCATCGGCGTGTTCGACCCCTCGTTCGCCCTCGGGCCGTTCGATTCCGACCAGAACCTCACGGTCAGCCGTGATGGTGCGCTGTTGTTCGCCGTTAACTCTGGGTCCAACTCGATTGCGGTGTTCCGCATCGACGGCAGCGGCGGACTGTCCCCGGTGGCCGGCTCGCCGTTCGGATCGGGAGGAATCGATCCGGTCAGCGTCGGATTGCGCGGCGATGTCCTGACCGTGGTCAACAAGGACGGGGACCCGCATCAAAACGCGAACCCGGCACTGCCCAACTACACGACGTTCCGGGTCGACACCGACGGTACGCTGGCTCCGATCAATAACTCGACCGTTTCGGTCGCTTACGGCAGTTCTCCGTCACAGGCGGCCATCGCGGCCGTTGGGCCATTCGTGTTCGGTGCCGACTTTCTCGGTGGGCTGCTGCAGTCCTTCGTGCTGGATGAGAGTGGACATCTGACGGCGAATCCGCCGCAGGCGGTCCCCGACTCGGTGTATGCCGGCAGCGGCGCCCCGCATTTGCCGCTGGGCCTGCGTGCTCACCCGAGCGAGTCGGTTCTCTACGTCGACCTGGTAACAGTAAGCCAGGTCGCCGTGTACCAATACAACGAGCAAGGGCAGCTTCATTTCGTCAAGACGGTGCCGGATCCGGGCGCGGGCCCGTGCTGGGCCATCGTGAATCACCGCGGAACACGCCTGTATGCGATCAACACGGGCGACACCTCGGTGGCCGTCTACGACATTACGCAACCCCTGAATCCGAAGGTGATCCAGCATTTCGCGATGACGGTCACCTCAGGCAATCCTTTTTCTGCCGTGATCGACGACTCCGATCGCTTCATCTATGTGTCGGGCGAGCAGTCGGCCGCCACCGCCACGGCGTCTGCCAATGCGATCCACACGCTGAAGGTCGCCGCGGACGGCACGCTCAGCGAGCCCTTCCCGCCGACGGTGCTTCCCATCAGCGGTCTGACGCGAGCCCAGGGCGTCGCCGTGTTTTCGGCCGAGTAGGAAGGTCTGCCGGGAGGGTCGACCCGGGCACGAACCGGTACGATCGGGGGGTCCTCGCAGGATGTTTTATGCCTGAGCTCCCCGATCTGACCGTCTACCTGGAAGCCCTGGATCGTCGCATCGTCGGCCAGCGGCTGGAGCGCGTTCAGATCGTTTCGCCGTTTTTGTTGCGAACCGCCGAGCCGCCGCTCCAGTCCGCCCATGGCCGACGGGTGAACGCATTGCGCCGTCTCGGCAAGCGCATTGCCATCGGACTCGAGGGCGATCTGTGGCTGGTATTGCATCTGATGATCGCGGGGCGGCTGCACTGGTTCGATCAGGGCGTTGCGTTGAGCAAACGGGCGGTGCTCGCGCGCCTGGAATTCGGCAACGGCACACTGACTCTGACGGAGGCCGGCACCAAGCGGCGCGCCTCGTTGCACCTCGTTCAGGGAGAGCATCAGCTACGGCTGCAGGACCCTGGGGGAATCGACATCCTGCAGTCGGACCTGGCTCAGTTTGCCGAGCGCTTGCGCAGCGAAAACCACACGCTGAAGCGGGCTCTGACGGACCCGAAGCTCTTCAGCGGGATCGGCAATGCCTATTCCGACGAGGTCCTGCACGCGGCGAAGCTCTCGCCAGTGCTGCTCACGAGCCGGATCGAAGATGCGGAGGTCGCGCGCCTGTACGCCGCGATTCGGGACCAGATGCAGCTCTGGACCGATCGATTGCGACGACAGGCGAACGGGCACTTTCCGGAGAAGGTGACCGCCTTTCGCGACGACATGGCCGTGCACGGGCGCTTCGGCCTACCCTGCCCGGTTTGCGGCACGCCGGTGCAGCGGATCCGCTACGTCGACAACGAAACCAACTATTGCGCGCGTTGCCAGACCGGCGGTCGACTGCTGGCGGATCGCGCGCTGTCCCGCTTGCTGAAGCAGGACTGGCCCAAGACCGTCGATGCCTTCGACCGCGAGGCGTAGGCGGCGGATCCGCTGGCGGGCCGTGGGCGCCCCAGTTGCTATTGCGTTTCGATCAGCCCCTCGACCTGGATCTGCAGCCTGACGTCGCTGCCCGTCGCCGGGATCGCGTAGCTGACGCCGAAGTCGCCACGGTCGATCTTCCCGCTGGCATCGGCGCCACATCGTTCGATCTGCAGCATCATATCCGGAGTGCACTTCAGCGAATTGATCGTCAGCGTGACCGGCTTCGTGACGCCGTGCAAAGTGAGTTCGCCGTTCACCGAGGTCGGTGCGTCCCCGGTGAACTGAATCGTGCCTCTGTAGGTTGCCGTCGGAAAATTCGCAACGTCGAGGAAATCCTTGCTGCGGATGTGATCGTTGAGCTTTTCCAGGCCCACATCGACGGACGATGCATCGATCGTCACCTCGACGGTTCCGGTCTTGCCCGCCCGGTCGAGCACGATCTCTCCACCCTTGGTTCGATCGAACTTGCCGCGCCAGTAGGAAATCGCCTTGACATGCGGCGCCTCGAAACTGACATAGGTGTGCAGCGGGTCCATTCGATAGTGGGCCGGACCCGACGCTGCGCTCGCGTCGAGAGCGGCTGCGCCGGCGAACAAAGCAACGATGGTTCGAATCGAGTTCATGACGGTGCGGGTTCCTTCGGTTGGTGAAAGGTCAGAGTATCAAAGGTTCGGCAGACGCCTGGTCGGCGCGCGTTTCATCCTTTAGCCATTGTCGAAACGCGGCGATGCCGGGTTCGTTCAGGCGCTCGGGCAGGCAAACGAAGTGGTATGCGTTGGTGAGCGGCTGTTCGTTGAAAAGGGGCACCAGACGACCGGCGGCCAGCTCTTCGCCGACGAGCGTCTTCCAAACCAGCGCCACGCCCAGGCCGGCGAGAGCCGCATCGATCACGAACGTCGCCTCCTCGAATTCGCGCACGCGAAGTCCCTTTCGCGCGGAAACGCCGAGCCCTTGTAGCCAGGTCGCCCAGTCAGGAAAGGTCGCATCCCAGCTCATGCTGGTATTGCGCAACAGCGGCGCCTCGGCCAGGTCGGCCGGACGGCGCAGCCTGGAGGCCACGCGGGGATTCGCAACCGCGATGACCGTTTCCCCCCGCAAGCGCTCCACGTGCAGGCCTGCGTATTGACCGCCGCCGTAACGCACGCCGACATCGACGTCCTCCGCGCCAAAATCGACCAGCCGACGCGTCGCGAGCAGGCGCAATTCGATGTCGGGGTGGCGGGCGCTGAAATGCTCCATCCGCGGTATCAGCCAGCGCGACGCGAACGACGGCGCAGCGGAGATCACCACCACACGCTCTGCCCCCTTCCCGCGCAGCTGGCGCGAAACCAGGCGCAGACCCTCCATCGCGGCATGCAATTGCCGCATCACTGCGGCGGCGGCGGGCGTCAGCTGCAGCTTGCGGCCCCGTTCGAACAGTGGGGCCCCGACCTGGTCCTCGAGCAGCTTGACCTGCTGGCTGATCGCGCCTGGCGTCACGTGCAGCTCGGCCGCGGCACGCGCAAAGGAAAGGTGGCGGGCGACCGCTTCGAAGGCCTGTAACCCGCGCAGCGGCAAGGCTCGTTCAGACATTAGAAATACTAAACATCAACATCAGATTGATTCGATTGTTCAAGACGGAGTCCGGTGCCAGCATGGGTGCCGAGTAGATTATCTGAACTGCGGAGATCATGCCAACAGCCCCGGTCTACCTGCTGGTCGCGCTGGCCACCCTCATCTGGGGCGCCAACTTCAATCTCGTGAAACACGTGCTGGTCGATATGACTGCGCTGACCGCCGCGGCCGCGCGCTTCGATATCGCGGCGGTCGTGATGCTCGCCATCTGCGCTCTGCGGGGCGAGCGCATTCCAGTGCTGCGCCATGGCGCCACCTACGCGGCGCTCGGACTGGTCGGAATTTGCGGCTTCAACGTGCTGTTTTTCTTCGGCATGCAGTCGACCTCGGCCGTCAACGGCGCGCTGATCATGGCGGGCAATCCGCTGTTGACGGCAACCCTGGGCTTCGTGTTGACGGGCTCTCGTCTGAACCAGCGCCAGATCGCCGCGCTGCCGATCGCTTGCGCCGGCGTCGCTTTCGTCGTACTCGGTGGCGGCGCTCATTGGCAGCTGGAGCGCGGCGACTTGCTGCTGCTGGGTGCGAGCTTGAGTTGGGCGCTGTACAACGTGTTGGTGGGGCAACGCCTGCCGCGGGAGGTCAGCAGCCTGGCCAATACGACCGGAGTGATGACGGCGGGGGCGATCGCACTGAGCGTTCTGGCGCTGGTCAAGGGCGCTCCAGTTCAGGTTCTGCACACGGACGCGCTGGTTTCACTGCTGCTGATGTCGCTCGGTGGCAGCGTCCTGGCATACCTCTTCTGGAACGCCGGCATCGCGCGTCTCGGTGCGTCACGCGCGTCGCTCTTTTTGAACCTGGTGCCGGTGAGCTCGATGGTGATCGCCGCACTCGAAGGCCAGGCGCCGACTTGGGTGCAGCAGATCGGCGGAGCCGTCGTGATCGGCG
>Ga0210394_10001580_pt1 | contig 35649 bp, 29 predicted proteins | sample IncBWC12MmetaG_FD_160121 | JGI IMG/M metagenome (GOLD analysis project Ga0210394, IMG submission 160121) | Forest soil microbial communities from Barre Woods Harvard Forest LTER site, Petersham, Massachusetts, United States - Inc-BW-C-12-M | ecosystem: Environmental > Terrestrial > Soil >... | reverse complement strand
CTATTGAGCGACCTGCTGCTCGCGATCGCCATACTGCACATTCTCGCGGCGCTGAAGCATCATTTCTGGAACAAGGATGATGTTTTGGTGCGCATGATCCCATTCATCAAATCGGAGAAGCGCGCATGAAGAGATACATGGCGGCGACGAGCGCCGGAGTCCTTCTAGCGGCGTCAGCCGCCGCAGGCGGTGTCGCTGGCTACACGGCCGATGCCCAGCAAAGCCGGCTCGAGTTCGTCGGTGTGCAAGCGGGCGCGGAATTCAATGGCGTGTTCCACAAGTTCACCGCCGCCGTCGAGTTTGCGCCGGACGCACTTGCCAGCTCGCACCTCGACGTGCAAATCGATATGAGTTCGGTCGATTCGAAGGACAAGGATCGCGACACGACGATGCGCGGAGCGGATATTTTCGATGTCGCGCACGCGCCCACGGCGCACTATGCGACCAAGAGCTTCGCCAAGACCGCCGGCGGATTTTCCGCCGTGGGCGCGCTAACCTTGCGCGGCGTCACGAAGGACGTACCAATCGACTTTCAATTCACGCAAAGCCCGGCCGGCGCGACGCTGTCCGGGAGCGCCAAGCTCAAGCGCTTGGATTTTGGCGTCGGTCAAGGCGATTGGAAGAGCACCGAGTGGGTTGAGGACGCCGTGAAAATCCGCTTCTCGTTGGTGCTCAAGCCCAAGACCTGACATGCCGCGCAGCTTCGACGATGTCGCCGAATGCGTGGAGGACACCTTAAGCCGCGTCGGGCCGCACATCGTGCTGGCGCTGCCGCTGGGTGTGGGCAAGCCGAACCCTCTGGCCAACGAATTCTATCGCCGCGCGCGCCGCGATCCGTCAATCACGCTGAAAATATTCACGGCCTTGAGCTTGCGCGCGCCGCACTGGAACGGCGAGCTTGAGCGGCTTTTTTTGCAGCCGCTGGTCGAACGCCTGTTCGGCGGCTGCGTGCCCTTGGACTATGTGACGGATCTGCACCGCGGGGATATCCCCGGCAATGTGCAGGTGATCGAGTTTTTTCTGGATCCCGGCGCGCTGCTCGATGTCGCGCATTCGCAGCGCCACTACGTCAGCAGCAACTACACTCATGTGGCGCGCGATGTTGCCGCCCACGGGGTCAATGTCATCGGTCAGCTCGTGGCGAAGCGCAGCAGCGAAGGCCGCGCCGAGTATAGTTTGGGATCCAACCCCGATGTCACGGTCGATCTGCTGGAAGTGCTGGCGCCGCAACGGCGGCAGGGCAGATCCGTAGTCGTCATCGGAGAGGTCAATCGGCACATGCCGTTCATGTTCGGCCCCGCGGCCGTCAGCGCCGAGACTTTTGACTGTCTCATCGAGCATCCGCGCTATGACTACGACCTGTTCGCACCGCCCAACCAGCGTTTGAGCACAACCGATTATGCGATCGGCCTGTATGGCGCGCGCCTGGTGCGCGACGGCGGCACCCTGCAGATCGGCATCGGCGAGCTCGGCGACGCCGTTGTCTATGGCCTGCAGCTGCGCCAGCAACAGAACGCCGAATTCCTCGAGATCCTGCAAGGCCTGAAGGCGCTGCAGCGTTTCGCTGCGCCCCTGGATTCGATCGGCGGCGAGTCGCCTTTCGCGACCGGCCTGTATGCGTGCACGGAAATGTTCGTCGACGGATTTCTGGATTTGTACCGCAGCGGCGTGCTGCGGCGGCGCGTTTACGACGATTTGCGGATTCAGCAATTATTGAACTCCGGAGCGATCGGCGAGCGCATTGACGAGCAGTTTCTTGCGGCCCTGGCAGGTGCAGGTTTCGCCAGTCCGCTGAACGCCGACGAGTTTGCACTGCTGCAGAAGTACGGTGTTTTTCGCCGCGAATGCCGCTATGCGGAGGGTTTCATCGAGAACGCCGACGGTCTGTGCGCCGCAGCGCTGCTCGATACCCCGTCCGCGCGGCGCGAACTGCTGGCGCTGTGCACCGGCCGGCAGTTGACGGGGGGTAATCTCCTGCATGGCGGGTTTTTCCTCGGGCCGCGCGGATTTTACGCGGCGCTGCGCGATCTTCCGGAAACGGAGCGGCGCCAGTTTTGCATGGGCGGTGTTGCCTTCCTCAATCAGCTCGGAGGGTTGGATCAAGCGCTGAAGATTGCGCAGCGCAGAGATGCGCGATTCATCAATTCGTGCATGATGGCGACTCTTCTGGGAGCCGCCGTGTCGGATGGCCTGGCGGACGGGCGCGTGGTCAGCGGCGTCGGTGGCCAATACAACTTCGTCGCGATGGCGCACTCTCTGCCGGGGGCGCGTTCGATCCTGGCCCTGCGCAGCACGCGCGAAAAGAATTCCTTGGTCACATCCAACATCTTGTGGAGCTATGGCAACACGACCATTCCGCGGCATTTGCGCGATGTCGTGGTCACCGAATATGGCGTCGCCGACCTGCGCGGCCTGACCGATCAGGAGGTCATCGCGGCCATGCTCAACATCGCGGATTCACGCTTTCAAGACGGTCTGCAGCGCGAGGCGCAACAGGCCGGGAAGCTGCCGCGCGAGTACCGCATACCCGACCAGCATCGCAACAACACACCGCGCGCTCTGGAGGAGCGATTCATTCTGGCGCGCGCCCGCGGTCTGTTCACCGAGTTTCCATTCGGCACCGATTTCACCGCCGAGGAAATAGTTCTGGCGAAGGCGTTGGCGAGTTTGAAGAAAAACACGCGGCGCGGCGGCCCGCGGCTGAAAACCGTTGCGGGCGCACTGACCTCGCCCGGCACTCCCGCGGCGTTCAGGCCGTATCTGGAGCGAATGTCATTGACTGCGCCGCAAACCCGTCAGCAGTGGCTTTGGCAGCGTCTGCTGGTACAGGAACTGCGCCGTATCGCCTGAAGAGATGAGGATTGTGTCCGGACGCCCGTGTGAGTAACCTTGCCACCCCGGAAGCCCACCCCCCAGCGGAGCGACTTTATGAAAATCGGCGTACCCAAGGAGATCAAGATTCATGAGTATCGAGTGGGTTTGGTGCCCGCGGGAGTTCGCGAACTCGTCGACTCGGGGCACCAAGTGCTGGTGCAAAGCGGCGCCGGTGCCGGCATAGGCTTCGATGATGCGCACTACCAATCCGCGGGCGGCACCATCGAGCGCAAAGCGGAAGATATATTCGGATCCGCCGACCTCATCGTAAAGGTCAAGGAACCGCAGCTTGGCGAGTGCAAATTGCTGCGCAATGGCCAAACGTTGTTTACCTATCTGCATTTGGCGGCCGACCGCGAGCAAGCCCAGGCGCTGATGGCGTCCGGTGCGACCGCAATCGCCTATGAAACCGTGACCGCTCCGGACGGTTCGTTGCCGCTGCTGACGCCAATGAGCGAAGTAGCGGGACGCATGTCGGTGCAGGTCGGCGCCAATTGCCTGCAAAAGGCCAATGGAGGATTCGGGGTGCTTCTGGGCGGCGTGCCTGGCGTCGCGCCCGCCAAAGTGGTGGTGCTGGGCGGCGGTGTTTCCGGTACGCACGCCGCGGAAATGGCGGTTGGACTGCGTGCAGACGTGACTGTGGTGGATCGCTCGGTCAAACGATTGCGTGAATTGTCCGCAATTTTTGGCAGCCAGCTGAAAACAGTGTACTCGACGGCGCACGCGATCGATGAGCTGGTGCGCGACGCCGACCTGGTCATAGGCGCCGTGCTGATCGCGGGCGCGGCCGCGCCCAAACTCGTGACTCGCGCGATGGTCAAGGCCATGAAGCCCGGCACCGTGTTGGTCGATATCGCTATCGATCAGGGCGGCTGTTTCGAGACCAGCCGTCCGACCACTCACGCCGAACCGACCTATGTTCTCGACGGCGTCATCCATTATTGCGTGACCAATATGCCCGGCGCGGTTCCGCGGACCAGCACGTTTGCGCTCACCAATGCCACCTTGCCGTATGTAAAGGCAATCGCGGATCATGGCTGGCGCGCGGCAATCTCCAAGGACCCAGGGTTGGCGTCCGGTCTCAATGTGCATGCCGGCCAGTTGACTCACGAGGCCGTGGCCAGTGCGCTCGGGCTGAATTATCGGGCGTACCGCGCCGCGTAAGCCACCTGCCAAACGATAAGCAAAGGGATGGCAATGAGCAAAAAGCGGCGGGTGCCGAAATTTCGCCGTGCGACGCCCGCGGTGCGCCGCGAAGCGCTGGTCGAAGCGACATTGCGATGCCTGAAGAAGCATGGTCACGGCGGCGTTTCAGTGCGCCGCATCAGCGCCGCCGCCGGCGTCTCCATCGGCTTGATCAATCACCACTTTCCCAGCAAGGCGAGCCTGATAGCGGAGACCTACGAAACCCTGGCGCTGTCCTTGCAGGATTCCATTCGAGCCCGCGCTGAAGACAGCGCGGCGCTGCCGCGTGCGCGCTTGAGCGATTTTTTCCGCGCCTCGTTCGCTCCGGACATTCTTGACCCGCAATTGTTCAACGTGTGGGTCGTGTTTTGGAGCATGGTCGCTCATTCCCCCGAAATTCGCGCGGTTCACGATCGAACTTATGGCAAGTATCGTTCCATCCTGGAGGCGCTGTTGGCTGAACTCGTAAAATCCGGCGCCGCGCCCGCATTGAAATTGCGCTGCGCCGCGATAGCCCTGTCCGCGCTGCTCGACGGCCTGTGGGTGGAGCTCTCCCTCAGCTCCGCGACATTCCAGCCGCGCGAGGCAATCGCGATCTGCGAAGACTGGGTCAACGCGCTGTGCAGCGGCGCGTTTCCGCGCATGCTGCGCAGCAGTGGCCGGCGCAGCGGCAGAAAATCGCCGTGAGTGAATCGCAGCCGCGGGACGCCGTCATCATCGGCGGCGGTCACAATGGGCTGGTCTGCGCCGCCTATCTGGCGGCGGCCGGCCTCAAAGCCACCGTGCTCGAGCGGCGCAGCGTGGTGGGCGGCGCGGCGGTCACCGAGGAATTTCATCCCGGCTTCCGCAATTCCGTCGCCGCCTACACGGTATCGCTGCTCAATCCAAAGGTGATTCGTGACTTGGATTTGGCGCATCATGGGTTGCGCGTCGTCGAGCGCAAGCTGGCGAATTTTCTGCCCCTCGACGCAGCGACGTATCTGAAAATCGGCGCCGGCCAGACCCAGCGGGAAGTCGCGAAATTTTCCCCGCGCGACGCTGCCCGCTTGAGCGCGTACGGCGAGCGTCTCGAGGTGATCGCCGATGTTTTGCGCGATCTGGTGCTCGAAACACCGCCGAATGTGACCGCCGGTGGTTGGCTCGAGGCGTTGCCGCAGCTGCTGCGCAGCGCGCGTTTGGGCAGGCGAATCAGCATTCTCAACATGCCGATGCGGCGTGAACTCTTGAGCTTGTTCGTGAAGTCTGCCGGAGACTACCTCGACTCGTGGTTCGAAAGCGCGCCCATCAAGGCGGCCTATGGATTCGACGGCATCGTCGGCAACTATGCGAGCCCCTACGCGGCGGGTTCGGCCTATGTACTGCTGCACCATGTATTCGGCGAGGTCAACGGCAAGAAGGGCGTGTGGGGGCACGCGATCGGCGGCATGGGTGCCATCACGCAGTCGATGGCGAAGGCTGCAGCCGCGCGCGGCGTGGATATTCGAATCGCAACTCCGGTGCGCGAAGTGCTGGTCGAACGCGGCCGCGCCGTGGGCGTGGTCACAGCGGGCGGCGAGGTGATCCGCGCGCGCAGCGTGGTATCGAATTTAAATCCAAAGCTGCTGTACGGCTCGCTCATCGATCCGGCCGAGCTGCCGCAAGATTTTCGCGAGCGCATCAGCCAGTGGCGCTGTGGGTCCGGGACTTTTCGCATGAACGTCGCGCTGGCGGAGCTGCCCGACTTCCGGGCACTGCCGGGCCGCACGCTGGCTGATCATCATACCGCCGGCATCATCATGGCGCCGAGCCTGGCTTACATGGAACAAGCCTATCTCGATGCCAAGGCCGGCGGCTGGTCGAAGCGGCCCATCGTCGAAATGCTCATTCCGTCCACCCTCGACGACAGTCTTGCGCCCGCGGGACAGCACGTGGCCAGTTTGTTCTGCCAACATGTGGCGCCAACTCTGCCGAACGACGCGTCGTGGGACGCGCATCGCGAGGAAGTGGCGGATGTCATGATCGATCTGGTCAATACTCATGCGCCGAACTTCAAGGCCTCGGTGCTCGGGCGGCAGATCATGAGTCCGCTCGATCTGGAGCGGACCTTCGGGCTCATCGGCGGCGACATTTTTCATGGCGCCTTGAGCCTGGACCAGCTGTTTTCAGCGCGGCCGATGCTGGGGCACGGCGACTACCGCGGCCCGCTGCCGGGGCTGTACATGTGCGGATCCGGGACGCATCCCGGCGGCGGCGTGACCGGCGCGCCCGGGCACAACGCGGCACGCGAAATCATCGCCGACTTTCGCCGCGGCCGGTTGCGACCGGCGTAGCACCGCGAATTACTTCTTGGCGGGATCCGCGTACTCGAATGGGTCGGAGACTCGCGGCTGCGTGGGCAGCGGTTTGCGCGGCAGGGGCTTTTCGGCGTTCGCAGACGCGAGCAGCACCGTCGCCAGCACCACTGCCGCTTGCCGCAGATCTTGCGGCCGCAAATGATCAAAGGTGTCGAGGTCCGTATGGTGAACCCGGGTCTCGTAATCCAATGGGTCTTGTATGAATTGAAACGCGGGCAACCCGAGACGACTCAGGAACACATGATCGGTGCCTTCGGTCGGCTCGGCAACCACCGCGCTTGCGCCGAGGCTGACAAAAGGGGACAGCCAATCGCGAAAAATCGGCACGACGGCGAAATTGCCTTCCGTGTAGATGCCGCGGATCTTGCCGGAGCCGTTATCGAGGTTGAAGTAACCCACCAGCTCGGAGAAGCCGGGCAGAGTCTGCACCGGATAGGAATCCGTGGAAAAATAAGGCGGCAGGTCCGCCATTCCCGGGTCGGAAGGCGGCGGGCGATGAGCCAGATGCTTATCGACATAGGCGGCCGATCCAAGCAACCCCTCTTCTTCGCCGGCCCACAGGGCAAAACGGATGGTCCGCTTCGCCCGGACATTGAGGCTGGCGAGTATGCGGGCGGCTTCCATGACCACCGCGCTGCCGGCGCCATTGTCGGCGGCGCCATCGCCCGCGACCCAGCTGTCCAAATGCGCGCCTGCCATGACATAGCCGGCCGTCGAGTCGACGCCTTGGATGTCGGCAAAAATATTGTAGGCGTTGTGGTCGGCGTCCTCGAAATGTACTCGGCTGTCGATCTCGAGCCGCACCTCGCCCAACTTGGCCAGACGCGCCAGTTTGCGATAGTCCTCGGCCGCCAGCTCCAGGCCCGGCAGTTTGGGAGTCTTGCCGACGCGATACCCGTAACCCTCGCCATGGACCAGTCGGCCCTCGCTGCGTGACATCTGAATCCAAGCCAGCGCGCCTTCCTGCGCCAAAAAGGCATCCAGCTGGCCTCTGAAACGATAACGCTCTAAGCGCTTCTTCATGATTTCAGGGTCGATAATGGGCTGTTGATACTTGTCCAGTTTGAGCACCTCGGCATCGCTCAGGCGTTGGAAGGGGGCCGGTTCATCGTCCTTGGGCGGCGCCGGCCAGGTTACCAGCACGATTTTGCCGGCCAGCTTGCCGGTCCAGTCGGCGAAATCACGCTCGTTCTGCATGGGAGCAACGATCAGGGCGGCCGACAGTGCGCCGCTGGTGGCAGGCGTCCAGGCAATGGGAATCCCGCGAAGTTCCAGCGGACGCGGGGCGGTCATCCGCACGTGCGACGATTCGATCCACCACCCGCGGCCGAATTCGAACGCCTCGGCCCTGACATCCTTCAAACCCCAACCCCTGAACTTTTCCTGTGCCCAGCGCTCGGCCTTGCGCATGGCGGGAGAATTGGTCATCCGGCCACCGATCTGATCCGCAAGATACGCCGCCGTGTCGATGATCTCGCTGTGGTTGAAGGCCGCGTCGGCAACGCGGTTTAACATGCTGGTTTCGGCAGGGGGCGCGGCCGCCAACGATGTCGCGCCAAGAAAAATTCCTGCACATGAGACCGCTTTTTTTATCAGCACTGCACGTCCCCGCCAAAAATATCGCCGTATCGTAGCAATCGGCGCCTTCCGTTACCAAAGCCCGTCAGTCGCCTTCCCAATCGAATCGCCAGACGGCAATCAGCGCGAACAGCACGGCCCACCCAAACAAGACCGCCGTGGGCGCGAGTGCGGCGCTCAATGGCAGCCCGCGCCAGGTCATCGCATCCAGCCCGTCCACCGCCCAGCGGGTCGGCGCCAGGGTGCTCGCATGCTGCAGCCATTCCGGAAACAAGAACGCGGGCACCCATGCGCCGCCGAGCATGACCAGAATCAGCACCGAGAACATCGCCACTCCGCGTGTTGCGCCCACCGAGCGGCCGAGTGCGGCGATCATGAGCCCGGTGGTGGCCGCCAGCAGCGCGAAAGCAAACGCGACCATCGCGAACCCCAAGGCACTGCCGGCGATGTGTACGCCGAACACGATGCGCGCCACCAGGTAAACAACGGCAAGGATCAGCATCGCAATCAGCGTGGTGGCTGCCAGCCGGCTGCCGAGCAATACGCCGCGCGACAGCGGCGCGGCGCGCAGTCTGCGCCACATACCCTGCTCGCGCATCAATAGCAGAGTGATGCCGGCGTCGATGCCCATGAAGAGGATGAACTGCACGCTCATTCCGGCAAATGAATGCGCATAGGAGTTGTACCGCGGGCCGGTGCTGGCCGCGATATTGGCGAGAGCAAAAGGCACCGACATGCCGCTGCCCGGGTTCAGGGCCCGCGACAGCTGCTGCATGACATGTTGCGTGAATAATCCCGCGACTACCGGTCGAACCATGGACTGCGAGGGATCATAGACGAGAGTGACGCGAGGTTTATCGCCTCTGCCGAACAGCGCGCCAGGCGCGGCAGCGCCGAAGCCTGCCGGAAGCACAATGGCTGCGCGCAGTTTGCCGGTCTTGACCAGCTGTTGCGCCCGATCTTCCGGCATCGATTCGGTTTTGAGCGCTTGATCCTGAGCCAGATCCGCCACCACCGCTTTTGACAGCGCGCTGCCATCCAAATCGACGATCCCGACCGGCATGCCTGACACGGTGTCGGGGGAGCCGCTGCCGCCGAATAAAAAGCCGAAAAAGGCCGCAACCACGATCGGCGTCAACACATTGACCACCAGTGCGCGGCGATCGCGCAGAAATATCGCGATGTCCTTGCGCACCAGTGCCAGAAACGCCGTGCAGGACGGATTCATGCGTCGCGCAGCGTACGGCCGGTCAATGCGAGAAACACATCCTCCAGATTGGCGCGTCGGCTGGTCAATTCCTGGCAGCTGAAGCCGCGCGCCGCGAGGCATTCGAGTACGCGCGGCGCCGCAGTGCCTAAATCCGCCGCGGACACGGAAAGCTCAGACCCCACGAGACTAACCTGGGTCACGCCGGGCAGGAGTCTGACTTCCCCGAGCGCTGCGCCGTCCGGCGGCAGGTCGTAGATCAATGTCAGCCTGTTGGCCACGTGCGCATTCGCCAACAGGCCGGCGAGCGTGTTGTCGGCCAGCACCCGGCCATGGTCGATGACCACGACGCGGTCGCACAGCCGCTCGACTTCCTCCATGTAGTGCGTGGTGTAGACCAGCGTGCGGCCCTCGCCGGCCAGGATCTTTATTGTTTCAAAGATTGCATTGCGGCTCTGCGGGTCGACGCCCACCGTGGGCTCATCCAAAAGCAGGATTTGCGGCTCGTGCAGGAGTGCGCAGGCAATGTTCAAACGCCGGCGCATGCCGCCGCTGAATTCCTTGGGCGGGTCGCGCGCCCGGTCAGCGAGGCTGGTGAGCTGCAGCGCCGCCGCGATTCTCAGTCCAAGCGCACGGCCGGAAAGACCGTACAGGCCGCCGAAGAATTTCAGATTCATTCGCGCCGGCAGATCCTCGAGTAGCGCAATCTCCTGTGTGACCAGTCCCAAGCGGCGCTTGGTCGGGTCGGCGCCGGTTCCCAAGCGGATGCCGTCGATTTTCACCGAGCCCATGTCCGGCCTGATCAAACCCGCGAGCATGCTGATGGTGGTCGACTTGCCGGCGCCATTGGGGCCCAGCAGCCCCAGTATTGCACCCGGGGCAGCCGCGAACGACACGTCCGTGACGGCAGCGGTCGCGCCGAATTTCTTTTGCAGACGGTCAGCGACCAGATGCATCCCGTTAGGCATCAAATCCCTGCGACCTCAGGTACTCATCATAGGTGCCGCGGAAATCGACGATCCCGGCTCCGGGTCGAAGCTCCATGATCCGTGTGGCGAGGCCGCCGACGAACTCCCGATCGTGCGACACGAATATGAGGGTTCCGGCGTAGTGTTCGAGTCCGATTTGCAGAGACTCGATGGTTTCCATGTCCATGTGGTTGGTCGGTTCGTCCATCAGCAGCACGTTGGGCTTGGTCAGCATCAGCTTCCCATAGATCATGCGTCCCTTCTCGCCGCCGGACAGCACCTTGACGGATTTCTTGGTCTCATCCCCGGAAAACAACAGCCGGCCCAATGTCGCACGAACGATCTGATCGTCGTCGGCCTTGCCCGTGTATTGGGACATCCAGGCAAACAAATCAATTTTATCCTCGAACTCGGCCTGCGGATCCTGCGGCATGTAGCCAGGCTGGGCATTCTCGACCCACACGATGCGTCCGCTGGCCGGGCGCAATTCCCCGGCCAAACAGCGCATCAGCGTGGTTTTGCCGGCGCCGTTCGGACCGATGATCGCGATGCGTTCACCGCCCTCGACGTTGAAGCTGACGTCGTGCAGCACCTTCTCGTCCGAGCCCGGATAGCTGAAGCTCAATTTCTCGACCGACACCGCCGAGCGATACAGCTTTTTCCCTTGCTCGAATCGAATGTACGGATTCTGCCGCGAAGAGGGCCGGATCTCCTCGATCTTGATTTTCTCGAGCTGCTTCTTGCGAGAGGTGGCCTGCCGCGCCTTGGACGCATTCGCAGAAAAGCGCCGCACGAATTCCTGCAGGTCCGATATGCGGTCCTTGGCTTTGGCGTTGGCGGCCTCCACGCGCGCGCGCGCTTGCACCGAAGCCAGCATGAAATCGTCGTAGTTACCCGGATATATCTTGAGCTGCTGAAAATCCAGGTCGGCCATGTGAGTGCAAACCTGGTTCAGGAAATGCCGGTCATGGCTGATGATGATCATGGTTGCGTCGTAGTCGTTGAGCGCGCCCTCGAGCCAGCGGATCGAGTTGATGTCCAGGTTGTTGGTCGGCTCATCGAGAAGCAGAACATCGGGCTTGGAGAACAACGCCTGTGCGAGCAACACCCGCAGCTTCAGACCCGGCGGCACTTCGCGCATCGGGCCGTTGTGCCGCGACTCATGTATGCCGGCATCGGTGAGGATGCTGCCTGCTCGAGCCTCGGCATCGTAGCCGCCATATTCAGCAAACACGCCCTCCAGTTCGGCAGCTTTCATGTAGTCATCGTCGCTGGCGTTGGGATCGGCGTAAATCCGATCCCGTTCCTGCATCGCCGCCCATAGCTCCACGTGGCCGCGCATGACCACATCGAGGACGCGATCGTCTTCGTAGCCGAATTGATTCTGATTCAGCTTGCCGAGCCGCAGGCCCGCCTGCAGCATGACATCGCCGGCACTGGCCTCCATATCGCCGCCCAGCACCCTCATGAGCGTGGATTTGCCCGATCCGTTCGCACCGATCAGGCCGTAGCGGTTGCCGTCGGAGAATTTGACCGTGACCTGCTCAAAGAGCGGTTTGGCGCCGAATTGAACGGCGACGTTGGAAGTGGCAAGCATATTGTCCAATCACACTGAAGAAAGCGGCCGCTGGCCACAAAATCCCTATCCGCCCGTCTAGATGGAGTGCCGGGTCGCGCTTAGGGAGTGGCCTCAAGCCGACGCCCGTTCCGGCGCCGGGGATTCTAGCCGACCTTGGGCTGTGAGTCCGCGCTTTCGGCAAGCTTGGCGAAAACCAGCCCGGGCGGTGGTACCCTAGTTTTTCGGCGCGAACCACTAGGAGTGGCGATTGAAGATCTTCATTATTCTGGCGTTCACGGTACTCTCCGCGTGCAGCTGGTTCCATAAAAAACCTCCGCCTGCGCCCGTGCCGCCGCAGCTCATCGTGACCGGAGTTCCCGCCGGTTCAATCGTATTCATTGACGGCACGCAGCGCGGCCCAGCCGCTGAATTGAATGATCGGCCGCAATCTTTGAGCGTGGTCGAGGGTACCCACGTGGTCGAAGTTCATAGGGGCGATACCGTGGTCTATCGCGAGAACATCTACGTCAAGAACGGCGAGAAGCGCGTGGTCACGGTGCTGTCGGGCTCAAATCGCGAGTAACGATAGAACTCTATTTTTTCCGTCTGGCCTTGCCGCGCTTCGATTTGACCGCCTTGGCTCGAGGCTTGGGTTTTTTCCGCGGCTTGGCGCCGCCCGCAGCCGCTTTGCGCCTCGGCGTAGCGGCCTTTTTACGCTTCGCCGGCGATTTGCGCGGCGCGGCAACACCGCGCTTCGCGGCCGCGCGTGGTGCCGTCGTGGCGGCGGGCGGACCGCCTCGCAGCTGCTCCAGTATTCCAGGGTTCTCCAGCGTCGACATGTCCTGAAGGATTTCCTCGCCGCGCGCGATTGCACGCAGCAGTCTGCGCATGATTTTTCCCGACCGGGTCTTGGGCAGCGTGTCGGTGAGCCGCACATCATCGGGCTTGGCGATGGGGCTGAGCTGATCGGCGACCCAGACGCGCAATGCTTCGATCAGCGACTTCGCAGCCGCACCCTCCGGCCGCGGCACGTTGAGCACCACATAGGCGAACGCCGATTCGCCCTTGATCTCATGCGGTCTGCTGACAACAGCCGCTTCCGCGACCATGGGATGCGCGACCAGCGCCGACTCGATTTCCATGGTGCCGAGCCGATGGCCCGCGATATTGAGCACATCGTCGATGCGTCCCATGATCCAGTAGTAGCCGTCGGCGTCACGGCGCGCCGAGTCCCCGGCGACGTAGTAGCGATTCTGGAATTTCTCCCAGTAAGTACTGATGTAGCGCTCGTTGTCGCCCCAAATCGTGCGCAGCATCGAGGGCCAGGGGCGCTTGATCACGAGGTAGCCGCCGGCATTCGGTGTTCTCACCGGCCGTCCTTCGTCATCGACGATGTCCGCGAAGATTCCCGGCAGCGGCTTGGTGCAGGAGCCGGGTTTGGTGGGCGTCACGCCTGGAACGGGGGTCATCATGACGGCGCCCGTTTCGGTCTGCCACCAGGTGTCGACGATCGGACAACGCTCGGCGCCGATCACCCGGTGATACCACATCCACGCTTCCGGATTGATCGGCTCGCCGACGCTGCCCAGGAGCCGCAGCTTTTGCAAATCGTACTGCGCCGGAACGGCTTCGCCCAACTTCATCAGCGCCCGAATCGCGGTGGGCGCAGTGTAGAAAACCGTGACGCCGTGGGTCTCGCAGATCTTCCAAAAGCGCCCGCCGTCGGGGAACATCGGCGTACCCTCGTACATCAAGAGCGTGGCGCCCGCCGCCAATGGTCCGTAAGCAACATAGGTGTGCCCGGTAACCCAGCCGACATCGGCAGTACACCAGTAGACATCGCTGTCCTTGAGGTCAAAGGTCCACTTCGCGGTCATCTTGGCGTTGAGCAGGTAACCGCCGCTGGAGTGCTGGATGCCCTTGGGTTTGCCGGTGGATCCCGACGTATACAGCAGGAACAGCGGATGCTCCGCGTCCACCCATTCCGGCGCGCAAGAAGTTCCCTGTCCCGCCACCAGTTCGTGCCACCACACATCGCGGCCCGGCTGCATCTCGCAGGCGGCGCCCGTACGCCGATAGACAATGACGTCCTGCACGGATTTGCAGCCGTCGGCCAACGCCCTGTCGACCGCAGCTTTTAGTTCGATCGCGTGGCCGCCGCGCCATCCGCCGTCGGCGGTGACCACCAGTTTGGCGCCCGCATCCTCGATCCGATCCCTGACCGCGTTTGCGGAAAAGCCGCCAAACACCACGGAATGCACGGCGCCGATGCGCGCGCAGGCCTGCATGGCGATCACTGCCTCGGGAATCTGCGGCAGGTAGATAACGACTCGATCGCCGCGCTGGACACCCTTGGCTTTGAGCGCATTCGCAAAGCGGCACACTTCTTGATGCAGCTGCGCGTAGGTCAGTTTGCGCACATCGCCGGGCTCACCCTCGAAAATGATGGCGACCTTGTCGCCGCGGCCGGGCAGGTGCACATCCAGACAGTTGTGCGATACGTTCAGCTGCCCATCGGCAAACCATCGGTAATTCGGCGCTGCGGAATCGTCCAGCGGCACCGTGAATGGCCGCTGCCACACGATCTCGGCCGCGGCCAAGTCCGCCCAAAAGCCCACGTAGTCCCGCTCGGCCTTGTCATGCATGCTCTGCAGCTCGGCGGCCTTCAGAGTGGCGTGTTTGCGGAACGCCGCGGGCGGCGGAAACACGCGATCCTCGTGCAGGACGGATTGAATGTCTTTCTGGGTCATTGTCTTTCCCCCGTCTCAAACAGCGCAAGCGATACGGCGTACCTGCTGTCTCAATATGCTGCCGAATCCATGCGTGTCAAAAAAGCTATCAAGTCGCCCGCGATCCTGCGGTCTTGGCTTCAAATCATCCAGCGATGCCTCGATCGGCAAGTCGCAAACGATCCCTGTCAAACGCCGGGCCAGATAGGCGGCATCCTTGTGAGCGAGCAGTTTAGCAGCGATCGCGGCGCCGCCGCGCAGCTTCATCGATGGAATGCGGTCCAGGTTTTCATACAGCTCATCGAGGGAACCGAATCTGGCAAACAGCTCGGCGGCGGTCTTCTTGCCGACCCCGGGCACTCCCGGGATGTTGTCCACGCTATCGCCGGTCAGCGCCAGAAAATCGGCGATGAGCTCGGGAACCGCCCCGAAGCGCGGGCCGATGTCATGGTAGTGATAGCGGGTATTGCCGCTGTAGTCCCAAAATACGTCGCCGTCGCGAATCAGCTGCGACAGATCCTTGTCGCGCGTCACCAGGACATTGCGCAGGCCCGCGGCGCGCGAGCGCGCGGCAAGTGTTCCGATGATGTCGTCGGCCTCGTATTCCGCGCTCGCGAACTCTGCCAGACCCATATGCCGGCAAAACTCCCGGCACAGCGCAAATTGGCGCGCCAAGTCCGCCGGCGGGGCTTCGCGATTGGCTTTGTACGCCGGGTATATGCCGTTGCGAAACGAGGTCGCGCTGCTCAAGCTCAGGTCGAAGGCCACGCCGATCCGCTCGGGCCGGACCTGTTCGAGCAGATCCGACAAGAAGCGCGCGAAGCCGTACAGCGCATGCGTGGCATTGCCGTCCGCGTCCGCCATGTCGGACGGCATGGAGTGATAGGCTCGAAACACGAAATAGCTGGCGTCGATGTAGTAGACGACGCCGGACCCTGTCGCGCGACTCCCCGCGATCGCCGTCACATCGGCCAGCGTTGCATGCGCTCGTGCAGCGGGCTGGAACGCGGAAAATGCGCGACCAGGTACTCCATCTGATCCGCAAGCACGCGCCGGCCTTTCAAGAAAATATACTCCGCGTATGTCGGGGTGAACGGCACCGCCAGCAGCTGCATGCTGGCCTGCTCCGGCGTGCGCGACGCCTTGGCATTGTTGCAGCGGCGGCACGCCGACACGACATTGCTCCAGGTATCGTGGCCGCCGCGGCTGAACGGCGTCACATGATCGCGCGACAGCAGGCTATATGCAAAACGCGCGCCGCAGTACAAACATAGATAGGCATCGCGGCGGAACAGCGTCTGGTTGTTGAGCGGCGGGGTGTACGCAGCGCCGCGCAGATTGCCGGGATTGCCGGTCACTCCCAATGTGGCGATGATGGAATTCACATCCACGATGGTTCGCAGCCCCGTCCTTGCGCAGGTGCCGCCGTACAGCCGGTACAACAGCGTTCCGCAGGTATATGCCACCTGCTCGGTGTGATACAGACGCGCCGCTTCCCGGTAGTCCACCCATTCCAAGGGCATGCCCGACACATCGGTGCGCAGGATTTGTTGCGACAATGGATGGGCGTGCGATACGACCGCGAGGTCATCCCGCCAATCCAGCAATTGCACTTTGCCCTGCGCACCCTTGTTCATAACACCACCAAGGATAGTCGGCTCTTATGCCATAATTCAATGTTTGGCGCGTATCTTATGGCTTGGGAGAGTTTTTCATGTCTGTCGTCGTCGGTATCCTCACGGAAACCGCTGCCAAGGAAACCCGTGTTGCCGTCGTCCCGGAAATTGCCACCAAGCTCAAGACTCTCGGTGTTCGCGTACTGATCGAGCGCGGGGCGGGGGCAAGCGCACACTTCCCGGACGCCGCGTACACGGATGCAGAATTCAGCGATGCCGCCACGGTACTGTCCTCCGCGGATATCTTATTGAAGGTGCAGCCGCCAAGCATGACGGAAGTCGCGGCTCTGAAAAAAGGTGCGCTGGTCATCGGCTTCATGCAGGCGTATGCACGGCCCGATCTGGTGCTGGCCCTCAAAGAGCGCGGCATCACGAGCCTTGCCATGGAACTGGTGCCGCGCATTTCGCGCGCGCAATCCATGGATGCGCTGTCCTCGCAAGCCTCCGTCGCCGGCTACAAGGCCGTGCTGATTGCGGCCAATACGCTGGAGAAGTTTCTACCCATGCTGACCACGGCCGCGGGCACCATCCGGCCTGCGGCGGTGCTGGTGATCGGCGCCGGTGTGGCCGGTCTGCAGGCAATCGCCACGGCGAAACGCCTCGGAGCGGTGGTCGAAGCGTATGACGTGCGCAGTGCGACCAAGGATCAAGTGAAGTCGCTGGGTGCGAAATTCGTCGAGACCGGCGTCTCCGCGGAAGGCGCCGGCGGTTACGCCCGCGAACTCACCCCTGAGGAAACTGCCAAGCAGCAAGAAGTTCTCGATGCGCGCATCGCCGCCAGCGATGCGGTGATCAGCACGGCGTCGGTCCCCGGACGGGCTGCCCCGCGGATCATCTCGCGGGCCGCCGTGATGCGCATGAAGCCGGGCTCGGTAATCGTCGATGTTGCAGCCGAGCAGGGCGGCAACTGCGAACTGACCAAGGCCGGCGAAACCGTGGTGCAGGGCGGCGTGAAAATCGTGGGTCCGCTCAATCTACCCGCTGCATTGCCGTATCACGCCAGCGAAATGTACGCGCGCAATCTGTTCAATCTGCTGAAACCCGGTATTTCCGGGGGACAGCTGGCAATCGACTGGAGCGACGAAGTCTTTGCCGGTGCGGTGCTGACGCGTGAGGGTCAAATCCAGCACGCGGCGACGCGCGCCACAATCGAGGGATCAAAAACATGATCGACGGCGTCATTGCGCTCTATATATTCATGTTGGCGGGTTTTACCGGTTACGAGGTCATTTCGCGTGTGCCGGTCATTTTGCACACGCCTCTCATGTCGGGGTCGAATTTCGTGCATGGCATCGTCTTGGTGGGCGCCATGGTGGCGCTGGCCGGCGCGGACAGCACGATGCTCCGGGTCATCGGCTTTTTCGGCGTGGTGCTGGCCGCCGGCAATGCCGTGGGCGGCTATGTGGTGACGGAACGCATGCTGAAAATGTTCGTATTGTCGGGCAAGAAGAAAGGTCCTTAAGGTGCCCGCAGCTGCGACCCTGAATACCTTGATGCAGCTCTCCTACCTGGCGGCGGCAGCGCTGTTCATCCTCGGCCTGAAACGCATGAGTTCGCCGTTGACCGCGGTGAGCGGCGTACATTGGGCCGGCGTCGGAATGCTGCTGGCGACGGCGGTCACGCTGGCGTTCATGGCAGACGCGTCCACCTTGAACCTTTTGCTGGTGATCCTTGCCATCGCCATTGGCAGCATCGTGGCGTGGATCAGCGGCAAGCGGGTTGCGATGACCGACATGCCGCAAATGATTGCGCTGTACAACGGCATGGGCGGCGGCGGCGCAGCGGCGATCGCGGCGGTGGAGTTGTACAGCGGCAACGCGCAAAACATCGTGCATTTGACGATCGCCACCGTCGGCGGCTTCATCGGCGCCGTTTCGTTCAGCGGCAGTCTGATCGCCTTCGCGAAATTGCAGGGCTTGATCACCAAGTCGGTGCGTTTCGGCGGCCAGAAATTTGTCAATCTGGCGATATTGCTGATCGCGGCGGGCCTCGGGTTCATGGTGGTGACCGGCGCCGATGCCTCGGGACTACCCATTGTGTCCCTGCTGTTCATCTTCGCGCTGGTATTGGGCATTGCCATGACTCTGCCCATCGGCGGCGCCGATATGCCCGTGGTAATTTCCTTGTATAACGCGCTCACCGGCCTCGCCGTGGCGTTCGAAGGCTTCGTCCTCGACAACGCGGCCATGATCATCGCCGGCACGGTAGTGGGGTCCGCGGGCACCCTGCTGACCCAACTCATGGCGAAGGCCATGAACCGTTCGCTCGGCAACGTGCTGTTCTCGAATTTTGGTGAAACGTCGGCTGCCGGCGGCACCGCTGCCGGCACTCAGAAACCCATGGAAGCATCGGATGCCGGCGTCATGATGGCGTTTTCGCAGAAGATAATCATCGTGCCGGGCTATGGCATGGCGGTTGCGCAGGCTCAGCACAAGGTGTGGGAGCTCACGCAATTGCTGCTTGATCACGGCGTGAAGGTGCGCTTTGCCATTCATCCGGTCGCAGGCCGCATGCCGGGCCATATGAACGTGCTGCTGGCCGAAGCGGGCGTGCCCTACGACCTCATATCCGACATCGATGAAATCAACGCAGAATTCGAGACCGCCGATGTGGCGCTCATCATCGGCGCCAACGACGTCGTGAATCCGGATGCTCGCAGCAACAAGGGCAGTCCGATTTACGGCATGCCCATCTTGAACGCGGATAAGGCCAGGAATGTCATCGTCATCAAGCGCGGCCAGGGTCAGGGCTTTTCCGGCATCGACAACGCATTGTTCGGGCTCGATCAGACCCGCATGCTGTACGGCGACGCGCAGTCGGCCGTGAGTCAATTGATCCAAGCAGTCAAGGCTGCAGGTTGATCTCGAAATAGTCTCGCGATTGCCACTTCTTGGGGCGCGCGGCGGCGTAGTCGTTCAAGCGAATCATCTCGCCGCGCAAGGTTTGACCGCGCAATGTGAAGCGCACGTAGTGGTAGTTCGGGAAATCGGCATTCTGATACAGGTCGGAGGCGGTGCGATCCACCTCGTAGGGCAACGCACCCCCGCCCCCGGACACCAAGTACACCACACCGTCCTTCTCGAACCGCTCGTAGTTGTGGATATGGCCCGCGCTGACCACGAATCGCGCCGCGGATCCGGCCGCCGCGGCCGCAAGGTATTCAGCCAGGGCTTGCTCGTCCGGTCGCGGGTTGTGGTCGGTTAGTTTGGTAGTTTGCACGTCTGCCACCGGCGGATGATGCATGACGATCAAAACCACGCGGACGCCCGGGTCGAGCGAGGCAACCTGCTCTTCGAGCCAGGCGCGCTGATCGCTGCCCGGCAGCAGCGAGGCATCGCTGTCCAGCGCGATCCCGACGACCCTGGTGCCGATGGCGACCGAATACCAGCGCCGGCCGCGCAATTCCGCAAACGTATCCCACCATCGCTCCAAGCAGATCGAAGCCTGGCAGGCCGAGAATTCGTGATTGCCGAGCGCGGGGTAAACGCGCAAATGCTTGCGGCGCCAGGCCCGGGTCTCCTTGCGATACACCTTGTAGTCGGCGTCGACGCCGTGCCAGGGCACATCGCCGTTGACGAAGATCGCCGCCGGATTTTCCGCAGCGAGACGCGCGACCAGCGCCTGCCGCACGCTGGGAGAGCTTGCCTGAGTTTCGCGCCTGCCGGTAAACCGCATGTCGCCATAGGCGATCAACACCAAGGGATCGGGCAGCCCTGATTGCGGCACGCTGAACGTTGCCGCGGCGCGCAGCGGCGCCGCGGGGACGGCCGTCAGGAGGAAAAGCACGGGCAAATAGACGCGCATTGCGCGATGCTACGCCACGGAGGCCACATGAAGTCATCGTTCGTCGCATTGATATTTGTATGTACGGCGGCTGGCGCGGCCAACGCGCCGGCCGACCAAAACCTGCGCTGGCAGCAGCATGCGAAGCAGGTAAACATCATTCGCGATAATTGGGGCATCGCTCATATCTATGGCAAATCCGACGCGGATACGGTATTCGGCGCGATCTATGCGCAGGCCGAGGATGATTTCAACCGGATCGAGAGAAATTATCTGAACGGCCTCGGCTGGTTGGCGCAGGCCGAGGGCGAATCGGCCGTTTACTCCGACCTGCGCGAGCGGCTGTTCGTCGATGTCGATCGCTTGCAGCAGCAATACCGCTCGAGCCCAGCATGGCTGAAGACGCTGATGCTGGCGTGGTCGGATGGCTTGAATTACTTCCTCGCGAAGCACCCTGCGGTAAAACCCAAAGTGATCCAGCATTTCGAGCCGTGGATGGCGCTGTCCTTCAGCGAAGGCAGCATTGGCGGCGACATCGAAACCGTCGACTTAGGCTTGCTGGAGAAGTTCTACGGCGGGCCCTCGCCGCCCGCGGCGCGGTCATCATCGGCCAGCACGCAGGCCGGCGAAACGGCGCCCCGCGAAGCGCCCCCCGGCGGCTCCAACGGCTTTGCCATCGCTCCCAGCCGCAGCGCCTCGGGTCATGCGCTGCTGTGGATCAATCCACACACCTCGTATTATTTCCGCTCGGAATTGCAGATGATCAGCGAGCAGGGATTGAATGTCTATGGCGCGGTCACCTGGGGACAGTTCTTCGTCTACCAGGGATTCAATGCGCACAACGGCTGGATGCATACATCGTACGGCGGCGACGCCATCGACGAATACGCCGAATCCATCGTGAAGAAACCCGATGGGCTGTACTACGAATACGGCGGCGCGCTGCGAAAACTCCGAGTCAGCCGTATCGCCATCCCGGTGAAGCAAGGCAGCGGCCGGATCTTGCGGAAATTCACCGTGTATCACAGCCATCATGGCCCCATCATCCGCGCCGAGAACGGCCGCTGGATCGCGGTCAAACTGCTGCAGGATCCGGTGCCGGCGTTGACGCAATCGTACCTGCGCACCAAAACCGCGAACTACGCCGAGTTTCGTAAAACGCAGGACTTGCGGACCGACACCTCCAACAATACGGTGTACGCCGACGCCGACGGCACCATCGCTTATTTTCACGGCAATTTCATACCGAAGCGAAATACCGCATTCGATTTCACGCGTCCCGTGGACGGCAGCAATCCGGCCACCGAGTGGCAGGGTCCGCACGCCGTGGAAGACACCATCACGTTGCTCAATCCCAGCACCGGATTTATTTTCAACACCAACGATTGGCCGTTCTCGGCGGCGGGAGCAGCAAGCCCCAAGCGCGAGAATTATCCGGCCTACATGTGGATCAAGGGGGAGAATCCGCGCGGCATTCACGCGCTGGAGGTTTTGCAAAATATCCGCGGCGTGAACCTGGATAGTTTGATCGCTGCCGGCTACGACGCACATTTGACCGGCTTCGAACCGCTGCTGCCGCTGCTGTTCGCCGCCTACGATGCGCTGCCCGCCGGCGAAGCCCGGCGCAGCGCATTAAAAGACGCGATAGCGAGCTTGCGCGGCTGGGATCGGCGCACGTCTGCGGATTCCGTGGCGACGGCCGTCGCGATTTTCTGGGGTCAGGAATTGGTCGAGCGCAAGGGCACTGCGGCCCGCGACGCGGATGAACCGGTGTATGATTTTTTGGTCGGGAAACTCACCGACGCCGAGCGCATCGACGCCTTGAGCGCCGCCTTGGATAAGCTGCAGCGCGACTTCGGCCGTTGGCAGGTTCCGTGGGGAGAGATCAACCGCTTCCAACGCTTGACCGACGACATCGTGCAGCCTTTCGACGATGCCAAACCCAGTTTGCCGGTGGGCTTTGCAGCGTCGCAATGGGGCGCGTTGGCCTCGATCGACTGGACCAAACCCCGCCATACCAAGAAAATCTACGGCGCGACCGGCAATAGCTTCGTCGCCGCCGTGGAATTCGGTCCGACCATTCATGCCAAGGCCATCATGAGCGGCGGCGCAAGCGGCGATCCCGCATCGCCCCACTTCACCGATCAAGCCCTGATGTTCAGTCAGGGACGCTTCCGCGACGTGCTGTTTAGTCCGGAAGATGTCCGCGCCCATGCGGAGCGCAGCTATCACCCCTGAGCGCCGGGGCCAAGGGGCTCAGCGCGAATTGTGCCTCGCCGGCGGTTGCGCGTGGGCCGGCGGATGAGGCGGCGGCCCATGCGCTTGAGCGTGCGGCGCCGCATGCGGCGGCCCGTGCTGGACGGCGTAGCGGCGCTGCTCCGGGGTCATCTGGCGCCACTGGCGGCGCAATTCCGAGCGCTGTTCCGGCGGCATCTGCCGGAAGCGATTGAATGATTCGCGCAACTGCTGTTGGCGCTCCGGCGGCAGGCTCTTGAATTGCTGCCAGCGCTGCCGCAGCTGCTGGCGCTGCTCCGGCGGCATGGCGCGCCATTGCGTAAATCGCTGCTGTGCGCTCGAGCGCTCCTGCGGCGTCATCGACAACCAGCGCTGACTACCCTTTGCCAGCGCCTGCTGCCGATCGGGAGGCAGGCTATTCCACTCGCCTTGATGGCTTTGCAGCAGCTGTTGCTGCTGCGGCGATAGGCTTCCCCAGGCCTTTGGCTCAGGTGCAGGCGCGGGTGCCGCTGTCTCCGCAGCAGGCGCAGCAGGCGGGCTCTGCGCGAAACCGCTCGCGGCAACGAGGATAAGACCTGCGCAAATGAACGCCCTGATCATTTCTTTGCATCCTGCGGCGGCGGCGCGGGTGGATCGTTCCCGCGCAGCGGCGCCTTCTTCAAGAATTCCCACCAAGCTGCATCTCCCACATCATCCGAGCCGAGGAACTCGATGAATCCTTCGTCCGGCGGGTCCGCTGCGGACGCCGGCACCGCTCGCGCCGGCGGCGGCCCTGGCGGCGCTGGCGGCGGCGGTTGTGCGGCAATTGCCGCCGCACATGCAGCGCCAAACAACAGCCAACTGCTTGCCCATCGCAACTGAATCAACCTTAAGCGGCCGGATCCGGACTCGACGCCTTATCGGCAAAATCGTAGAAATCGATGTCGTCCTGCAACATTTCCATGACATCACCCGAACCTTCCGACGAGGCAACAAGTTCGAGATCTTCAAAATTCGACTGCCCCTCGGCAAGGATTCCAACCTGTTGCCCCGACGGCGAACCCAGCCAGAGAGCCACCCCCAACACGGCGGCGGCGGTCACGCCGGCTGCCGGTGTCCACAATGTCCAGCGCAAATACCACGGACTGTGCCCCCGCGCGGCTTCGAGGGCCGCATTTCGCGCCTGGGTGAGCCGTGAACGCGTCGCGAAATCAAGGTTGTCGACGCTGTCCTGAAACAACGCGCGGGTACGCATTTCAAAAGCATCGCGCTGTTGTTCGCTCATCACCAAACCTCGCCTAATTGTTCCCGCAATGCATGCACCGCGCGCGAATAATGCGTCTTGACGCTTCCTTCCGAGCAGGCCATGGCCCGCGCCGTCTCCGCCACATCCATTCCTTCGAAATTGCGCAGCATGAATGCCTCGCGCTGCCGTGCGGGCAAGGCGCGCAAACTTTCCTCCAGCTGCTGCATCGCTTCCGCCTGCATCAGTTTCTCGGGAATGGCGGGCGCTGCATCCGCGACATTCTCGAGCGGATCCTGCGCCTCGTTGTCCGGATCCTCCTTCGGCCCGGGCAGCCAGGTCATGATGCGTTTGCGAACGGTCCTCCGCCGCTGCAAATCGCGGATGCCGTTTTCCAGAATTCGATAGAACAGCGGCCGCCATTCCGCGCTTGGACGTGATGCATAGTTACGCGTCAGTTTGATCATGGCATCCTGCACCACGTCGAGGGCATCGTCCGAATCCCGTAGCGCGACTTGCGCCATGCGGAAGGCCCGGCGCTCGATTTCCGCGAGGAATTTCTCGAGTTCTCTTGTGTACTCCAGGACCGCTCCCTTAACTGCTGGAGCGAGACTATCCCAGACCATCCAAGCTGTGTTGAGCGTATCGACGGGCGTACTCATCCTGCACTCAGCCTCTCAGTGTCGCGGACCACTACCATTCCAGGTATAACGCCTAGGCACGCCTCTCGTTGACGGAGGGGCGGCAAGATCAGCGACTTACGCACACTGAATGTGACCGCCGTTGCAATATTTTCGATCGATACCTCAGCTAAGGATCCAGAGGACATCGTAATCTATTGAATTTGAAGGAATCATTTCGGTTTCGGGTGCATTTTCGCCAATTTGAGCGGACCCGAAACGGAACGGGCACTTAGGGCAAATGATCCCTGCTTCTCAACAGACTTATCCACAAGATTTGTGGACAAAAGGCTCGATGATTCTGCAAATTGCCCTGGATACGCCGCTGCGTCGAGTCTTCGATTATCTGCCTCCCACCAGCCTCTCCGGGGATACCAGAGACCCTCCACCGCTGGGCGTGCGCGTGCGCGTGCCCTTCGGTCGCCGGCGGCTGATTGGCGTTTTGGTCGGCATCGTTTCGGAATCTCACGTCGCCCTTCCCAAGCTCAAGGCCGCCTTGGAGTTTTTGGATGAGCGGCCGATCTATGACGCGGTAACCTTCGACCTGCTGCGCTGGGCCGCCGACTACTACCACCACCCGATCGGCGAGGTGTTTGCCGCGGCATTGCCGCACAACCTGCGCGCCGGACAGCCGGCGGCGCCGATCCTGAAGGGCTGGAGCCTCACCGCAAGGGGCAGCGAGGAACTTGCCCTCCCCAGCGCCCGCCGCTCCCCCAAGCAGCGCGCCCTGCTCGAATGGTTGGCAGCGCATTCTGGCGCGGCCACAGCGGACATCATTCAATTCTTCAAGCCGGCGCAGCTGCGCGCCTTGGCCGCCCGCGGCTGGATTACTGCGAGCGCCACGGCCCCGCGGGCGGGGGAGCCGCAATTGGCACCCTTCGAAGCGCGGCACAGCGATATGACGCTGAGCGCCGCCCAGGCGGTTGGCGTCGACGCCATACTTGCCACGCTGTCGAGCTTTGCGGTGCACCTGTTGTACGGGGTGACGGGCAGCGGCAAGACCGAGGTGTACTTGCGGGTCATCGCCGCCGCGGTCGCAGCGGGCGGCCAGGCTTTGGTATTGGTGCCCGAGATCGCCCTCACGCCGCAGCTGGTCGATCGGTTCCGCCGCCGCTTCAGCGCCGGCGTGGTCGTCGTGCACTCGGGGCTCAAGGACAACGAACGCCGCGATGCCTGGCGGGCGGCGCGCAGCGGCCAGGCGCGCATCGTCATCGGCACCCGCTCTGCCATTTTCACGCCGCTGCCGAAACTCGCCCTCATCGTCGTGGATGAAGAGCACGACGCCTCATATAAACAGCAGGAAGGGTTTCGCTATTCGGCGCGCGATCTCGCGGTGATGCGCGCGCGCGGCGCCGGCACGCCCATCATTCTGGGCTCTGCGACTCCGTCCCTGGAAACACTGGAAAATGCGGCCAGCGGACGCTATGCAAAGCACGTCTTGCCGCAGCGGCCGGGCGCAGCGCAGCCGCCGCGAATGGCCCTGGTCGATCTGCGCAGGCACGCGGTCGACCAAGGGCTGTCGAGTCCCGCGATTTCTGCCATCGGCACGCATCTCGATGCCGGCGGTCAAGTCATCGTATTTTTGAACCGGCGCGGCTATGCGCCGACTCTATTCTGCAATTCCTGCGGCTGGGTCGCGCCTTGCGCTCATTGCGATGCGCGAATGACTCTGCACCGCCGCGCACAGCAGCTGCGCTGCCATCATTGCGGCGCGCACGCGGCGGTGCCTGCCATTTGCGGCAGCTGCGGGCAGGCGCTGCTCGCCGTGGGTCAGGGTACCGAACGGGTCGAGGAAACCCTGTCGCGCTTGTTCCCCGAGGCGCCGCTGGCGCGGCTGGATCGCGATACCGCATCGGCGCGCGGCTCCATGCAAACCGTACTCGACCGGGTGCATAGCGGCGAGGCGCGAATCCTGGTGGGCACGCAAATGCTCACCAAGGGTCATCACTTTCCGGAAGTCACGCTGGTGGTGATTTTGGACGCCGATCAGGGGCTGTTCGCCAGCGACTTTCGCGCAACCGAGCGACTTGCACAGACCATCACCCAAGTTGCGGGCCGTGCGGGGCGCGAGGCGCGCGCCGGAGAGGTGATGATTCAAACGCAGTTTCCCGAGCATCCGCTGCTGATGCGCTTGATTGCCGAAGGTTACGAAAGCTTTGCGGCCAGTGCATTGCAAGAGCGTCGCGAAGCCGGCTGGCCGCCGTACTCGCGCCTCGCGCTGCTGCGCGGCGAGGCCAGGGATCGCATCGGCTTGGACGCGTTTCTGAACGCCGCCCTTGATGCGGCCAGCCAACTGCATGAATCCGGCGTGAAGGTGTTGGGTCCGGCCACGGCCTTGATCGCGAGGCGCGCCGATCACTTCCGGGCGCATCTATTGATCGAGACCGCGGCCAGATCCACGCTGCAGCGCTTTCTCGGCCAATGGCTGCCGCGCGTCGAAATGCTGCCGGGACCCGCGGGCCTGCGCTGGTCGATTGACGTGGATCCGCTGGAAGTGGATTGAGCGCTTTGAGGTAGACTGCCGACCCTTTGCCACGGAAAGAAATCCACGGATTCCCATTGAAGACCTTGATAGAAACCCTGCTCACGCAAGCCCTGGCGGCGCTGCCGGAGGATCTGGTGCCGCTGGCCGCGCGCGGCGTCGGCATCGAGGTTGAAAGCACGCGCGACGCACGGCATGGCGATTTCGCCACCAATCTTGCCATGCGTCTCGCCAAAATCACGCGCCAGAGTCCGCGCCGGCTTGCCGAGACGCTGCTCAAGTGCATGCCGCCGAGCAGCGCCGTCGCCAAGGTGGAAATCGCCGGCGCGGGCTTCATCAATTTCTTTCTGCAAGATCATGCCTATCACGAAGAGCTGCGCAGTGTGCTCGCGCTTGGGCCAGCGTACGGCCGCTCGCAGACCGGCGTAGGTCAGCGCGTGCAGGTGGAGTTCGTCTCCGCAAACCCGACCGGCCCGCTGCACGTCGGTCACGGACGGCATGCAGCATACGGTGCGACGGTCGCGAACCTGCTCGAGGCGGCCGGCTACAGCGTATCGCGCGAGTACTACATCAACGACGGCGGCCGCCAAATGGAGATTCTGGCGCTCAGCACCTGGCTGCGCTATCTCGAGCGCTGCGGCGAACAATTTGCGTTCCCCGCCAACGGCTACCGCGGCGAGTACCTGGTCGCCATCGCCGAGCAGCTGTTCGCCGCCGTGGGCACGGCCCTGAGGATTCCGGCGGCGGAATTGTTCAAGGGCATGCCCGCGGACGAACCGCACGGCGGCGACAAGGATGTCTACATCGACGAACTGGTAGCGCATGCCCGGCGGCTGATCGGCGCCGCCGCGTTCGGCCGCGTGCTCACACTGGCGCTCGGCGGCATCTTGAGCGACATTCGCGGCGACTTGGGCGAGTTCGGCGTCAACTTCGATTGCTGGTTTTCGGAGCGCAGTTTGAGCGACAGTGGCGCGGTCGATCGCGCGATCGCGGCGCTGCAGGCCGCCGGACACGCCTATCTCAAGGACGGCGCGCTGTGGTTCAAAAGCACCGACTACGGCGACGAGAAGGATCGGGTCATGGTGCGCGACAACGGCATCAAAACCTACTTCGCGTCGGATATCGCCTATGTTCTCAACAAGCGCGAGCGCGGCTTCGATCACTTGCTCTACATCTGGGGCGCGGATCATCACGGCTACATCGCGCGCCTGCGCGCAGGCTTGGTGGCGCTCGGCGGACCCGCCGAGTGCTTCGAGGTGCAGCTCGTTCAGTTCGTATCCTTGTTCCGCGGCGGCGAGAAAGTGCAAATGTCGACCCGCTCGGGCGAGTTCGTGACGCTGCGCGATTTACGCAGCGAAGTCGGCAACGATGCCGCGCGCCTGTTCTACGTCATGCGCAGCAACGATCAGCATCTGGACTTCGATCTGGAGCTCGCCAAGGCCCGCTCCAACGACAACCCGGTGTACTACATTCAGTATGCCCACGCGCGTGTCGCCAGCGTCATGCGCCAGCTGCAGGAGCGCGGACTCACCCATGACGCGACGCGCGGCCTCGAGTCCCTGGCAAAGCTCACCGAACCGCAGGAATTGCAGCTCATCAAGCGCGTGAGCGCATACCCGGAAACGCTGCGGCAGTGCGCTTTGCTGCGCGCACCGCATACGCTGGTGCATTATTTGCGCGATCTGGCCAACGATTTTCACACCTATTACAGCGCTCATCAGTTCATCGTGGATGATGCCGGCACGCGCGATGCCCGGCTCGATCTCGCGCTGGCGGCGCAAACCGTGATCCGCAGCGGCCTGAAAATCCTCGGCGTATCCGCGCCCGACACCATGTAGCAATGGCGCGCGACTACAAAACCAAACGCGGCAGCCCGTCGAGCTTCTCCGGGCCGACCGGCCTGATCACCGGACTCGCATTGGGCTTGGCGGTTGCCGGCGTCGTGTACCTGAAGGATCATCGGCTCGACGCCCCCATCGCGAGCGCCGGGAAACCGGCGAAGAAAAAATCCCACGCCAACGAGCCTCCTGAAGCCGCGGATTCGGGAACCGAGGAGCCGGCGAAGGCGTACGACTTTTACGATCAGCTGCCCAAATTCGAAGTGGTGGTGCCGGAGAAGGACAAGGATGTTCGGCCGGATATCAAATCGGTTCCCGAGACGCGCCGCGGCACCTACGTCCTGCAGGCCGGCTCGTACAGAAACTTTGCCGACGCGGATCGGGTCCGCGCGAAACTCGCGCTGCAGGGCATCGAGTCCAATGTGCAGAAGGTGTCCGTGGACAACGATACCTGGCACCGCATTCGCATCGGCCCCATCTCCAAGCTCGATGAACTGAATCGTTTGCGCCAGATCCTGCGCAAGGCGGATGTCGACGTGCTGGTGATCCGGGTGGGCGACTGACGCCGCGGCAGGCGCGGCGGCAGGATATTGTTCTTACCCGCCAGGCTGTATCATGTCCTGCGCAGCGATACACAAGATCAACGACCTTGAACGCACCATCCGCAATCAGGATTGGCTCCGATACCCATCGCGAGCTGTTCTGCCAAGATTTCATCGACAGCTACACCGACTATGATCCGGCCACCCTGCCGTGGCCGGAGTTGTCCGCCGCGGATCTTGAGCGGTTGCGCAGCGTGCCATTCTGGCAGGAAGTGCTGCATACGGAGCGGCGGGCCGGGATGATCGTGCAGGCGTTCGCGGCAACGATCAACGAGCCCATCGTGCGCAAAGCGGTCGACCTGCAAGGACGCGAAGAGGCGCGCCATGCGGACTTGTTGCGCGAAATGGTACGGCGCTACCAGATTGCGGTCACCGAGCTGCCGCTCGAGCCGATTGCCGGGGACGTCGAATTGGCCTTCAAGGACTTCGGATTCGGCGAATGTCTTGATTCATTCCTGGGATTCGGCGCCTTCAAGCTCGCGCGGCAGTCGGCGTTTCTGCCCGAGGGCATGTTCGCCATTTTCGAGACCCTGATGTACGAAGAGACTCGCCACATCGTGTTCTTCGTCAATTGGATGGCATGGCAGGCGGCGCGCCAGGGACAGGGGGCGGTGTGGCGCCGCGCGCTGACATCGGTGCGCTTCTACTATCGCGCGCTGCGCCGCATGATCGGCACGATTCGCCGCGGACAGGAGGTCAATGACGGCCGCGATTTTTCGGCCACGCAAGCCAACGTGTTTCTCCAGGATTTCACGTTCCGGCGGTTTCTCGCGTACTGCTATGCCGAAAATAGTCGCCGGATGGCGCCCTTCAATGCCGGCCTCTTGAGGCCGAGCTTCATGCCCGCTCTCGCCGACATCGCGCTCTCGAGCCTGCGGGTCTTGAGTTTCGGCCGGAGTTCTCGAGCTCCCGATACCACTTAGCCGACGTTCGACGCTAATCCTCGCCCAATTGCCGAAAATCGACGCCTAATGCCCGCAATTTGCGGTACAAATGCGTCCGCTCCATGCCGACCCGCTTTGCCAGTTGACCGACTTTGCCGTTGCACAGCAGGAGCTGCTGTTGCAGGTATGCCCGTTCGAATTGCTCGCGCGCTTCGCGCAGCGGCAGCGCCAGCAAGTCCTGCTTGACGAGCGGCTCGTCGACGCCGAGTTTCACCGCGAGTTCGCGCTCGATTTCCTCCAGCCGAATCTCCTCGCCGACGCCCAAAATGAGCACGCGCTGCACCAGGTTCTTCAGCTCGTTGACGTTTCCCGGCCAGGGGTAGTTGCGCAGCCGGTTCTGTGCGGCGACGCTGAAGCGGCGCAGCGGCAGATGCTGATCATCGACCAAGCGATCGACGTAGTAGCGCAATAGATCTGGTACATCCTCGGCGTATTCGCGCAGCGGCGGCACGCGCAGGGTAATGACGTTCAGATGCGCCAGCAGATCGCGGCGGAACGGCTCGCGGGAAGCATTCGATTCGAAGCCTTCCTGGGCGGAACTGATCCAACGCACATTGAGCGCCACGCGCTGCCGGCCGCCCATGCGAATGTAGCCGTTTTGTTCAATGGCCCCGACCAGGGCGCGCTGTGCGTCGCTGTTCAAGTCCTCCAGGCCGCTCAAGTACAACGAGCCGCCCGCAGCTTGATCGAACGCTCCGGGCTCAATCTTGCCGTCGCGTTCGCTGCCGAACAGCGCTGCGGCAGGATCCTGCCCAAGGCTCGCAGCGACCGCGATGAAGAACGGCTTCGCTGCCCGGGCACTCAAGGAGTGCAAGTAGCGCGCGTACGCCTCGCGTCCGGAGCCCAATTCGCCGGTGAGCAGCACCGGCGATGAACTCCCGGCGGCCTGCTGCACCTGTTCGCGCAGCATTTGCGTGCTCTTGGCCTTGCCGATCGGCACTGCCAGCGCCGACCCTTGGGTGCGGGCCGAGAGGCGTTTGCGGCGTCCGGCATCGAGAGCTCGCTCCACGGTGCGCAGCAGCTTGGTCAGCGACAGCGGCTTCTCGACGAAGTCGAATGCACCAAGCCGGGTGGCCTCGACGGCCGTTTCGACCGTCCCATGGCCGGACATCATCACCACCGGACAGTCGTACCCGTCGGTGGCCGACCATTCGCGCAACAAGGTGATGCCATCGGTGTCCGGCATCCAAATATCCAGCAGCACCAAATCCGGGACCTGAGCGGCCCGCGAAGAACGCGCCTGCGTGGCGTCTGCCGCGATGTCCACGTCGTAACCCTCTTCGGAGAGAATCTCTTTGAGCAATCCGCGGATGTCCGCCTCGTCGTCCACCACCAGTATTCTCGAAGCGGTCATACGCGTTCTCTCCTGTGTTCGCCTTTTCGCGGCTCACGTGCGCCCGAGGAGCGCGCGCCATCGCCCAGCGGCAATAGAATTCGCACGCGAGCGCCCCCCGAGCGCCGATTATCCGCTTCAATGCGTCCGCCGTGTTCTTCCACGATTTTCTTGACTATTGCCAGGCCAAGCCCCGTACCCTTCGGCTTGCTGGTGACATACGGGTCGAAAACGGTGCCGATCAGGTCGCGCTGAAACCCCGGTCCGTTGTCGCTCACGACAATCGCCACCGCGGCGCCATGTCTTGCACCATCGTCGGCCACGTGAGTTTCGATTTCGATGCTGGCTCCCACCTTGCCCTCGAGCGCCTCCAGCGAATTGGTCACCAGATTGTTGAGGATTTGCCGGATGCGCATGCGGTCCGCCGAGATATTGGGCAGATCCTTGCTAAGCAGCAACTTGAGATCCGCGCTGCTGTCTTGGACGCGGTACAGATCCACGACTTCGGTGATCAACTGGTTCAAATCGAAGCGCGAGAAGTGCATATCGGGTGCGCGCGCATACTCGCTGAACGCGTTGACCATCTGCTTCATCGCGTCGACTTGCGCGACGATGGTGTGCGTCGCGCGTTCGAGGATTTGCGCGTCTTGCGCGTTCATGCTGCCCAGGAATTTGCGCCGCATGCGCTCTGCTGACAACTGAATCGGCGTCAGCGGATTTTTGATCTCGTGCGCCAGGCGGCGCGCCACTTCGCCCCAGGCGGCATCGCGCTGCGCCTGCAGCAGTGTGGTGATGTCGTCGAACACCAGCACCATGCCCGCCGCGCCGCCGACATCGTTCGGCAGTGCGGTGCACGCGCACATGAGCACGCGCTTTCCGGAATCGGACAGCAGCTCGATTTGTTCGCGCCAATCCAAAAAAATAGGCTGCAGGCGCTGTTTGATGGCGGACAGAAATTGACTGAACAAGGGGTTATCGCTGATGCTTTGGTCGAATCGCTTGCCGATGGCCGCCTCCAGATCGATCCCTAAGATGGCGCTCGCCGCTTGGTTTGCGGTGCGCACGGTCAAATCGGCCTCGAGCGATACCACGCCGGTCGAGAGCCTGGCGAGAATGACGGCAAGGCCGGCCCGCTCGGCTTCCACGGCTTGCTGGCTGCGGCGCGTTTCCTCGCGGGCCCGGCCCAGACGCTTGGTCATGTCGTTGAAGGAGGTCACGAGAAATCCCAGCTCGTCCCGTCCCGGCAGCGGCAGGCGGGTGTCGTAGTTGCCCTTGGCCACGGCCCGGGTTCCGGCGATCAAATCCTGCACCGGCTGCACCAGGCGCTGCGCCGCGAAGAAGGCGCCGTAAACGGCGGCGATGAGCGACATCAGCACGACGAAACTCAGGATCACCACGAAGGTCGATTTGAGGGGGCGGCGCAATTGCACCAGGTTGGCGTACTGGGTGTAGGAGCGCTGTACCGTGTCCGCGAGTTGGCTCAGCTGCTGCGGCACGGGATACAGCGCGATCAAGACCCGCCCGCTGCCGCTGCCGTCGGCGAGCGGCGCCGCGGCGCGAATCACGTAGCCGCCGACCGAATCGATGTCCAGGCTCACGTACGGGCGGCCGCGGCGCAGCTGCAGCATCATCTCATCGGTTGCCGGCACCGGCAGTGCATCCATCGGACGGTCGGAACTGGTGGCGATGATTTGCGCCTGCGCTCCCATCACTGTCAATTCGATGGCCGTGCTTTCGCGCCGCTCGCGCTCCAACAACGCCGCCAGCTGAAAGTCGGGCAGGGCCGACAGTGAACGCGCCACGAGTTGCGCGTGCTGCAGAAACTCGCGCTCCCGCACTTCGAGCGCGGCGCGGGACAGCTCGCGCGTATCCTTCAACCCCTGGCTGACCTCGAGCTCGAACCAGCTGTCGATGCCGCGGCTCAAGAATTGCAGGGAAAAATAATACACCACCAAAATCGGCGCCACGGCCAGCGCGCTGAATATCGCCACCGTGCGTCCCTTGAGACGCGACCCGGGCACGTGCCGGCGATAGTCGCGCACCAAGCGCGCCAGCTTGCCGGCGAGCAGCACGGCCAGTGTGAGCATGCCGGTGATGTTGACCAGGAGGATCCACGGCAGCCACTTCTCGAACTTCTCCGAATTTTGTGCGGCCGAGGCGAGCAGCCACAGCGCAAACAGCCACAGCGTGACGCCGATGCAGCTCAAGACGGTGGAGCCGTACTTGCGAATCATGGCTGAAAAGTCCATGCGTACCAGTCGGACTCGCGATGCCAATCGCTGACCCAGAACATGAGCAGGCGCAAGGTGAACGGCACGGTGCCGAAATCTATCTTCGCGCGCACGTCGGCCTCGTAGCGGCGGTTTGCCGCAATCAGGGCTTTGTCCAACACCGGCAGGCTGCGCACTTCGGACAGATGCGCGATCGCATCATCGACCGTGCCGAGGGACACCTGCTGACCGCTATTCAAATTGCGCACGATGTAGCTCCCGCTCACTGCGTTGTACTGCAGACGGTATCGCTGGGTCAGTTCGGCAACGGTGGAATTGGGCAGCAGCTGGCGCACGCGCTTGATGGAAAGATCGAGTTCGAGGGCAAGCGGCACCCCTTCGGCCAGACCGCGTCGCACCGCGTCGCTTATCGGCAGATCGATGCGCGCATTCATGTGATACACGCCGTCGAGCAGTTCGAGATCCGCCGAGCGCACCTCGCAGCGACCCTCCAATCCGTCGGCGCGCAGCGGCGACACCCAGAACGCCGCCGCAACGGCCGCGCATCCGCAGCACGCCAGCCGCGCCAGGCGTCCTGTTCTGCGTCGATCAAGCCCCCCCAGGTTTAAGCGTGCCGCTTTCATTGTTTGGTCAAGGCAGCATAATAGAAGCCGTCGGCACCCGCCTCACCCGGGAGGATCTGGCGGCCGAATTCGTCCTCTTCGCCTAAATCCGGCCAACCTGCCCATGCCGCCGCGGGAATTACCTTGGCGCCCGGTGTGTCGCTCAAAAACGCGCCGATACAATCGCGATTTTCGCTGCGTGTGATGGTACAGGTGACGTACACAAGCCGGCCGCCCGGGGCGAGAAGCTCCCACAGGGCCCGCAGCAGCTTGCCCTGCAGCGCGGGCAATTTGTCGATCTCCGACGGGGACTTACGAAGCCGTATGTCCGGATGTCGGCGGATAACTCCGAGCCCCGAACAGGGCGCGTCCAGCAAGATCCGGTCGAACGGGACGCCGTCCCACCACGCCGCGGGGGCGGTCGAATCGCCGCAGATCACTTCGGCGCCGAGCGTTCCGCGGCCCAGGTTTTCGCGGACTCGCGCCAGCCGGTGCGAATCGATGTCTACCGCCACCAACCTGCTCAAGTTCGGCTCGCGCTCGGCGATCAGGGCGGTTTTGCCGCCCGGCGCGGCGCAGGCATCGAGTACCCGCTGATTGGGCGCCAGACCCAAGGGAAACGCAACGCATTGGGCGCCCAAATCCTGGACCGAAACCAGCCCCTCGGCGAATCCAGGCAGTGCGTTCACATCGCAGGGTGAATGCAACGCAATCGCCTGAGGAACCAGGGTGCTCGCGCGCGCTCCGATGCCGGCCATTTCAAGGCGGTGCACATACTCTTCCGCGGTGGCGCGCCGGCTATTGACGCGCAGCCACATCGGCGCCTGGGAGTCGCTTGCCGCCAGCAACTGGGTCCAGCGCACCGGCCAATCGGCGCGCAAGCGGTCGCTGAGCCAAATAGGCGCCGCATGGCGCGTCGCCGGCCGCGCAGAGATCTGCGCATCCAGCGTCTTGCGCTCGCGCAAATAGCGCCGCAGCACCGCGTTGATCAGGCCCGACGCCCGCGCGGCGTCCGTGGCCTTGGCGGTCTGCACCGCCGCGTCCACGACCGCATACTCCGGCGTGCGCTCGTCCTCGAGTTCGTAAAGCGCAATGGACAGCAAGGCGCGCACCAGAAAATCCAAGGATCTCACGGGCTGCGTCAAAAGCATTCCGAGAAGCGCTTCGTGCCGGTAGTAGCCACGCACCGCGCCGTAGCTCAACGAGCGCACCGACGGGTGGAGTTTTGGCTCGGCCGCGGCAAGCGCATCCTTCAAGGCCGCATCGAGAGTGACGCCCTCGCGCAGGACTCGCGCCACCGCGTGTGCCGACACCGAGCGGGCGCTGGCGGCGGCAGCCCTCATGATTGCGTGAAACGTGCGCCCACGAGCCGCTGCCCCTGCAAGAATTCGCGCGCCGGCAGAGGCTTGCGGCCGGCTAGCTGCAGCCGCAGCACGCGCAAGGCGCCCTGCCCGCAGGCCACGTCGATGCCGTCCGGGGAGGCGGCCAGCACCGTGCCCGGGGCGCTTCTCTGCGCTGCATCGAGCAGCTCCGCCTCCCAAATTCGCAATTGCTCGCCATTGAAGCGGGTCTCTGCGATCGGCCAGGGA
>Ga0210394_10001578_pt1 | contig 35666 bp, 27 predicted proteins | sample IncBWC12MmetaG_FD_160121 | JGI IMG/M metagenome (GOLD analysis project Ga0210394, IMG submission 160121) | Forest soil microbial communities from Barre Woods Harvard Forest LTER site, Petersham, Massachusetts, United States - Inc-BW-C-12-M | ecosystem: Environmental > Terrestrial > Soil >... | reverse complement strand
GGTAGCGCACTTCGATGGATGACTGCGCCCGCTCACGGTAATGATCGGGGCCGCGGCAAAAAATTGCGATATTCGCTCAACATCCAGCGTTGCCGAGGTGACGATGAGCTTCAGATCCGGGCGGCGCGGCAGCAGCCGTTTGAGCACCCCCAGCAGCAAATCCACGTTCAGCGTGCGTTCGTGAGCCTCATCGACGATGATGGTGTCGTAGCGGCGCAATAGCGGATCCGAAGCGAGTTCCGCCAGCAGCAGTCCATCGGTCATCAGCACCAAGCGCGTGGCGTCGGACACTTGATCCGCAAATCGAACCCGAAATCCCACGCTGCGGCCGACCGCTTGGCCCAATTCCTCGGCGATGCGCGCCGCCAACGCCCGCGCCGCAATTCTTCGCGGCTGAGTGTGCGCAATCAGGCCGCTGCTGCCGCGACCCAGCTCGAGACAGTATTGCGGCAGCTGTGTGCTCTTGCCGGAGCCGGTATCGCCGGCGACGATGAGCACCTGCCCGCAGCGCAGCGCCTGCATGATGGATTCGCGGCGCGCGGAAATCGGCAAATCGGGATCGTGCTTGAACACGAGCTGCGGCGCCACGCGCAGCGCCGCGCGCCGTGCGGCGCCGCCCTCATCGATACGCTCATTCGCCACGCTTGACGGTTTGCCAGAGGTTTTCTTGATCGGCCAGATTCAATTCGGCGAATACCTCGCCGCGCTCGATCGCCAAGCGCTCCATGCGGCGAAATCGCCGTTCGAATTTCGCGTTGGCCGCGCGCAGCGCTGCTTCCGCGTCGACCTCGAGTTTGCGCGCCAGATTTGCTGCGGCAAACAAGAGATCGCCGACCTCCTCGAAGATCGCGCCGGCGGCCTTGCCGTCCGAACCCGGCAAATGGTGCGCCGAGGCGTCGCGCACTTCCGCCAGCTCTTCCGCCACTTTGTCCGCGCTCTGACTTGAATGCTCGAAGTCAAAACCAACCCGCGCCGCCCGTTTGCTCAGCTTGTACGCGCGCAAGAGCGCCGGCAGCGACTGCGGCACATCATGCAATGCCGACGCATCCGCAGCGCCCCGTTCTGCCGCCTTGATTTCTTCCCAGGCAACATTTTGTGCCGCGACGCTCAATGGGCCCTGATCGCCGAACACATGCGGATGGCGGCGCAGCAGTTTGTCGCAGATCGCACCAACCACCGTCTCGAAGTCAAACTGCCCGGCTTCGCTAGCAATCTGCGAATGAAACACCACTTGAAACAATAAATCGCCCAATTCATCCTTGAGGTGCTGCAGGTCGCCGCGCTCGACGGCGTCCGCAACCTCGTAAGCCTCCTCGATGGTATAGGGCGCGATGCTGGCAAAGGTCTGCTGTCGATCCCATGGGCACCCGTCGGGAGCGCGCAGGCGCGCCATGATGGCCAGCAGTTCGCCGACGCGGCTGCTCACGGCACCTTTGCCCTGTGCGCTTGCAGCCGCCGCCGGAAGGTCATCAGCATGCCGGCGGTGGCGCCCCAAATATTCCGTCCGCCGTACGGGATGTCGTGAATGTCGACTGTCAGCTCGCCGATTTGGCGCTGACGGGTTTTGTGATTGGCCGCGTCCAATATGAAGTCGAGCGGCACTTCGAACACATCATGCACTTCGGCCGCGGCGAGCCGCAGCTGGTATTCCGGTTTGACGAATCCGACCACCGGCGTGACGCGAAACCCCGATATCACGACGTGATCAGGCAGGTATCCGGCGAATTCGACCAGGCTGGGTGCCAAGCCAATTTCCTCCTGAGCCTCCCGCAATGCCGCGTGCCATGCATCCGCATCGCCGGGTTCTATGCGTCCTCCGGGAAAGCTGATCTGGCCGGCATGATCTTTGAGCGTGGCGGCGCGCTGGGTCAGCAGCACCGTCATCCCGCCCTCGCGCTCCACCAGCGGCACCAGCACTGCCGCCGGCGTGCGCCGCGCCGGCAGGCTGGCGCGCATTCGTGCCACGACCTCGGGCGATGCCCCTACCAGCCAATGCATGTCTTCGGCCGGCGTGGACGGCGCTGGATCGAGAGCTTCGCGGATCTGCGATTTCGTATACAGCGGGTCCATCGTCCGGTTAGGATCCCGCACCCTGGATCCCACCCTCGGTCAGCGCTTTTGGATCGAGCAGGGCGCGCAGCTCATCCCGCCCTAAGCCGGTCATTTCCGCCGCAACATCCAAGATCGGCCGCCCTTCCGCATATGCTTTCTTCGCGATCGCCGCACCCTTTTCGTAGCCGATGATGGGATTCAACGCAGTGACCAGAATCGGATTGCGGGCCAGCGCTTCATTCAAGCGCTCCCGGTTCACGGTGAATCCGGCCAGCGCGTGATCCGCCAGATTGCGGCCGGCTATGCCGAGCAGTTCCAAACTCTGCAACAGATTGTATGCGACGACCGGCAGCATGACGTTAAGCTGAAAATTGCCCGACTGACCTGCGATGGTGATGGTCGCATCGTTGCCGATGACTTGCGCGGCGATCATGGTCACGGCTTCGGCCACGACGGGATTTACCTTGCCGGGCATGATGCTGCTGCCCGGCTGCAGCGCCGGAAGCGTGATTTCCGCGAGGCCTGCCAGCGGCCCGCTGTTCATCCAGCGCAAATCATTCGCAATTTTCATGAGACTGACGCTTAGGACCTTGAGCTGTCCGGACAGTTCCACCGCGGTATCCTGACTCGAAAGCGCCGCGAAAAAATTATCGCTCGGACGAAAGCCAAGCTTGGTGCGTTCCGACAGATGGCGCGCGAATACCGCGCCGAACTGCGGCCGGGCATTGATGCCGGTACCGACCGCGGTCCCGCCCTGCGCCAATGCATGCAGCCGCGGGAGCACGGAAGCCAAACGCGCTTCGGCCGCGGCGATTTGCGAGTGCCAGGCGCTGAGTTCCTGTCCCAACGTGATCGGCATGGCGTCCATCAAATGGGTACGCCCGGTTTTCACCACATCGGCGAACTCGGCGGCGCGATCCCGTAAAACCTCGCGCAGCCGCTTGAGCGCAGGCCGGAGCTGCTCATCGAGCAGCAACGCCGCCGCGACGTGGATGGCCGTCGGAATCACATCGTTGCTGCTTTGCCCCATGTTGACTTCATCGTTGGGGTGCACCGCGCTGCCTAAGATGCGCGACGCGAGTGTCGCGATCACCTCATTGGCGTTCATGTTGCTGCTCGTGCCCGACCCGGTTTGAAATACGTCCACCGGAAATTCATTGTCGCAGAGGCCTGCGGCCACCTCGAGCGATGCCTCTTGGATGGCGGCGGCGATGCTGCTTGGCAAATCGCCGAGTTCGGCATTTGCGCCCGCGGCAGAATGCTTGATGAGCGCCAACGCACGAATGAAGGAGCGCGGCATACGCAGACCCGACGGCGGGAAATTCTCGATGGCGCGCTGCGTTTGGGCGCCCCACAATGCGTTGGCGGGCACATCGAGCGGGCCCATACTGTCGCGTTCGACGCGGGTGGTTGCTGTCATCGCGCCTTACTCCGCTTAAGTTACGGTCGTTTACGGTAGAATCTGCTGATTCTATCACTCAAGCGACTTAAGCTTTCCGATGTCCAACCCTTTCACCGACGCGCTGTCTCCCCTCGATGGCCGGTACGCCGACAAACTTAGCGCGGCGCGCCGCATATTCAGTGAAGCCGGCCTCATGCGTGAGCGCGTTCGCGTCGAATGCGCTTGGTTTCTAGCGCTCGCGGGGGGCCCTGCCGCAAATGCCCTTGCCAAGCTGCCGATCGGCGCCCGGGAATTCCTGGTGTCCCTGACTTCGGATCCCGCCGCAACCAATGTCGCGGCCATCAAGGAGATCGAGTCGCGCACCAACCACGACGTGAAGGCGGTCGAGTATTGGCTGCGCGGCGAATTGCAAAACCGCGGCGCCAGTCCGGTTGATCTGGAATGGATGCATTTTGCTTGTACCTCGGAAGATATCAACAATCTCGCCTATGCGCTGATGTTGAAAAGCGCACGCTCGACGCTGTTGCTGCCAAAGCTGGGGGCGCTCATAGACTTGCTTGATGCGTTGGCCGCTCGTCACGCTGCCGTTGCAATGTTGGCGCGCACCCATGGTCAAAGCGCCACGCCGACCACGGTGGGGAAGGAATTCGCCAACGTCGCGGCACGCCTCGACACTCAGCGGGCCGGTATCGCGCGCATTGCCATCCTCGGGAAGATGAACGGCGCCGTCGGGAATTTCAACGCCCATGTGGCCGCTTTGCCGCAGGTGGATTGGCCGGCATTCAGCGCAGCCTTCGTCGAATCCTTGGGGCTGACATCGAATCCCCATACCACGCAGATCGAACCGCACGACTGGATCGCCGAATACTGCCACGCGATCATGCGCTCGAACACGGTGCTTTTGGATTTTGCGCGCGACATGTGGAACTACATTTCGCTCGGCTATTTCACGCAGCGGCTCAAAGCAGGCGAAGTGGGCTCTTCGACCATGCCCCACAAAGTGAACCCCATTGATTTCGAGAACGCCGAGGGCAACCTGGGATTGGCCAATGCGCTGTTGGGCCATTTCGCCGACAAGCTGCCGGTGTCGCGTATGCAGCGCGATCTTACCGATTCGACCGTGCTGCGAAATCTCGGGGTCGCCATCGGGCACTCGGTTCTCAGCTTCAGATCGCTCAGCGCGGGCCTGGAAAAGATCGAGCTCAATCACGCGCGGGTGGCCGAGGACCTGGACCGCGCCTGGGAGGTGATAAGCGAGGCCGTGCAAACCGTGATGCGGGCCCACGGCATTCCAGATGCCTACGAACGCCTGAAAACCTTCACCCGGGGCCGGCCGGTGGACGAAAGCGCCATGCATGAATTCATCGCCTCCGTGGCCCTGCCGCCCGACGCAAAGCAGCGCCTGCTGCAGCTCACGCCCGGGACCTATGTCGGCTTGGCGCCCAGCCTCGCGCTGCGCGGGCGATCGCCTTAAGTCTTTGCCGGCCAGGCAGTTGGCCCTCCGAAACGTGACGTAGTTAGCACGGGGCCGCCCGGATCAAACGGTACTATCAGGCTCAAACTACGCGGGGTTGGGGTTAAGCCATGGCGGGTGATACGGAAGAACGCTCAAAACCAGTCGCGAACAAGATTATCGCGCCAGGCGCCGGCGTGTCCTTAGGATCAGGTACCCGGACCATTTTGAGCACGATGCCCGAGGTCCGCGAAGCCAGTCTCAAGGTGGCCAAATCCGCGCAGCGACTGCTGTCGATTTTCACGCAAGATCTGGAGCCATTGGTTTATGGCGAGGAACCCTTCCTCGAAGCCATCAAGCGCCTCGTACTGGCACGTTCCTATGCCAAGGTCAGGGTGCTGCTCGCCGACCCTTCGCGCGCCATGGTCGACAACAACCGCTTTCTTGCATTGGCGCGCCGACTAACCAGCTGCATTGACCTGCGCGCCATGAGCCCGGATTACCCCGCGAGTGCCGGCGCCTTCATCATCGCCGATGACAAGGCGCTGGTGTATCGATTGCAGGCGGACCGATGGGACGGCATATCGGACATGAACGACCCGGCCGTCGTGCGCCGCTATTTGAACTTCTTCGATGAAGTGTGGCAAACGAGCATGCAAGAGTCGCAAATGCGGCAAATGCTCATGTAGCCTTCGGCTTCGCGCATGGCGCCCGTATAATGGGCGGATGCAGAAGCCCCTCCCCGATCCGAACACCGCAGGCACCGTCATCGTCGGCATGTCGGGCGGCGTCGACTCGGCCGTCGCGGCTCTGCTGTTGCGCGATGCCGGATATACCGTGCAAGGGTTGTTCATGTCCAATTGGGAGGACGATGAGGACCACTACTGCACCGGCGCCACGGATTATCAAGACGCCCGGCGGGTTTGCGATTCCTTAGGGCTGGCCCTGCATCGGGTAAGTTTCGCAGCCGAATATCGAGAGCGCGTGTTCAGTTGTTTTTTGCGTGAATACGCCGCAGGCCGCACGCCGAATCCGGATGTGCTGTGCAATCGGGAAATCAAATTCGGCGTTTGCTTGGACTACATGCAGCGGCTGGGCGCCTCCTGGATCGCCACCGGCCATTATGCGCGAGTTCGGCATGATGGCGCGGTCCCGGAGTTGCAGCGCGCGGCGGACCCGGCGAAAGATCAAAGCTATTTTCTGCACGGCGTCGCGGCTTCCGCACTGGCGAAAACACTGTTTCCGATCGGAGACCTGCGCAAAGCGCAGGTGCGGCAAATGGCGCATGCGGCCGGCCTGCCGGTGTTCGACAAACCGGACAGCACCGGCATCTGTTTCATCGGCGAGCGGCCCTTCCAGGAGTTCTTGAGCCGGTATTTGCGCACCGCGCCGGGGCCAATCGAGACTGCGGACGGGCGCGTCATAGGCGAGCATCGCGGCCTCGCCTTCTATACCTTGGGGCAGCGCTCCGGGTTGCGCGTCGGCGGGCGCGCCGGCGCCGCGGCCGCGCCATGGTACGTGGCGGATAAAGATGCGGCGCGCAACGCGCTCGTAGTAGTTCAAGATCAAGACCATCCGTTGCTGCTGTCCGATGCCTTCGATGTGGAGCAGATGCACTGGATCGGCTCGTCCGGCGCATCCGATGATGCGCTCGACTGCACCGTCAAGACGCGTTACCGGCAGGCCGATCTTGAATGCTCGGCGCGCCGAGCCGAACGGTACTGGCACGTGACACTCCGCCAGCCGGCCCGCGCCGTGACGCCCGGCCAGTACGCGGTTTTCTACAGCGCCGAGCGCTGTCTCGGCGGCGGCATCATCGCGCAGCGGTTCAATTCCCGCTGCAAGCCTGCGGCGCGAGCAATCACTTATAATTCTGTTTTTGCCGTGGAGGGAACATGACGGACAGCTTCAACGCGCGAACCATGCTCAAGGTGGGCACGCTGCAATATGAGATCCTGAATCTCGCGGCGCTCAAGTCGTTCAATGTCGATCGTCTGCCTATTGCCCTGAAGATCCTGCTGGAAAATCTGCTGCGATTCGAAGACGGCGTCAATGTGACCAGGCGCGACATCGAGGCGCTGCTCAAGTGGGATCCAAAGGCCAGCCCAAGTCACGAAATCGCTTTCACGCCGGCACGAGTCATCATGCAGGACTTCACCGGCGTTCCCTGCATCGTGGATCTGGCGGCGATGCGCGAGGCGATCGTCAAGCTCGGCGGCGATCCGCAGAAAGTCAATCCGTTGGCACCGGCCGAATTGGTCATCGACCACTCGGTGCAGGTCGACGAATATGGCGCCGCCAATTCGCTGCAGCACAACAACGAAATCGAATTCAAACGCAACGGCGAACGCTACATGTTCTTGAGGTGGGGCCAAACCGCGTTCAGTAATTTCAAGGTGGTGCCGCCGAACACCGGCATCGTGCATCAAGTGAACATCGAGCGGCTGGCGCGCGTGATTTTCTCCGCCGACGCAGCGGGCAAGCAGGCTGCTTATCCGGACACGCTGGTCGGCACGGATTCGCACACCACCATGGTCAATGGTCTGGGAGTGCTGGGCTGGGGCGTCGGGGGCATCGAAGCCGAAGCGGCCATGTTGGGCCAGCCGGTGACGATGTTGATACCGCAGGTGATCGGTTTCAAACTGACCGGCGCACTGCCCGCAGGCACCACCGCCACCGATCTCGTTCTGACCGTGACCGAAATCCTGCGCAAGTGCGGCGTGGTCGACAAATTCGTCGAATTCTTCGGCGATGGCTTGCAGGGCCTGCCTCTCGCGGATCGCGCCACGATCGCCAACATGTCGCCGGAGTTCGGCTCGACCTGCGCGATTTTTCCGATCGATGAAGAAACCATTCGATATCTGGAGCTTACCGGCCGATCGCCCGAACAGATTGCGTTGGTCGAGGCTTACGCCCGGGCGCAGGGTCTGTGGCGCATCAACGGCGCGGTTGCCGCCGACTACACCGATGTCGTTGAACTGGATCTATCGACGGTCGAACCCTCTCTGGCAGGACCCAAGCGGCCGCAGGACCGGGTACCGCTGCGTAGCGCAAAGAGCGTTTACGCGAGCAGCGTAAAGAAGATGGCAGAGGAGCGCAGCCAGAAAAATCCGCAGGCGACCGGCGCTGCGCGCGCCAATATCGGCGGCGGCAGCTTCGAGGTGAAGGACGGCGCCGTTTTGATTGCTGCCATCACCAGCTGCACGAATACGTCGAATCCCGCAGTGCTCGTCGCCGCCGGCCTGCTGGCGCGCAACGCGCGAAAAGCGGGCCTCGCATCGAAACCCTGGGTGAAGACCTCTCTGGCACCGGGCTCGCGCGTGGTAACCGACTATCTGACCAAAGCCGGATTATTGAAGGATCTGGAGCAGCTCGGGTTTTACACGGTGGGCTACGGATGTACTACGTGTATCGGTAACTCGGGACCTTTGAAACCCGAAATTTCCGAAGCGGTAAAAACCGGCGATGTGGTTGCCTGCGCCGTGTTGTCGGGCAATCGCAATTTTGAAGGCCGGGTGCATCCGGAAATCAAAATGAATTTTTTAGCCTCTCCCCCTTTGGTGGTCGCCTATGCCCTGGCGGGCAGCTTGAGTGTCGACATCACGAGCGAACCTCTCGGCGTCGGCAAGGACGGTAAGCAGGTATACCTCAAGGATATATGGCCGAGCGCAAAAGATGTGGCCGCGACCGTCGCCGCGTCGGTCGACTCCGCGATGTTCAAGAAGGGGTATGCCAACGTATTCCTGGGCGACGCCAATTGGGCGGCCATCAAGACGCCGGCCGGCAAGATTTATTCCTGGGATGGAAAATCCACCTACGTCAAGAATCCGCCCTACTTCGACGGCATGACCATGACGCCGGCGGCATTGAGCGATATCAAGGGCGCTCGGGCGCTGGCGGTGCTCGGCGATTCAGTCACCACCGATCACATTTCCCCGGCCGGCAATATTTCCAAGTCCAGTCCGGCGGCAAAGTATCTGCTGGCGCAGGGCGTGCAAGTCGTGGATTTCAATTCCTACGGCGCGCGCCGCGGCAATCATGAGGTCATGATGCGCGGAACCTTTGCCAATATTCGATTGCGCAATCTGTTGCTGCCGGGTACCGAGGGCGGCGTCACGCTGCACATTCCCAGCGGCGAACAGATGTCGATATTCGATGCGTCGGTGAAATACAAGGCCGCAGGCACGCCGTTGGTGATTCTCGCCGGCAAGGAATACGGCACCGGCAGTTCGCGTGATTGGGCGGCCAAGGGCACCATGCTGTTGGGCGTCAAGGCGGTGATCGCCGAGAGTTTCGAGCGCATTCACCGTTCCAATTTAATCGGCATGGGAGTGCTGCCGCTGCAATACACGCCGGGGGACAGCGCGCAGAAACTTGGTTTAAACGGCAAGGAAACCTATGAAATCGTCGGCCTGAACCGGGGTGCGGCCAAGGTCGTCAAAGTCATTGCCAGAACCGATGATGGCAAGACCACCGAATTCGAGGCGCGCCTGCGCATCGATACGCCGAAGGAGCTCGATTACTACCAGCACGGCGGGATACTGCAATACGTATTGCGGCAGCTGGCCGCGCCTAAAAAGGCGGCATGAAATGGCTGAAGCTAGCGCGTGCTCCCGCCGGCCGAGCTAGCGCGTGCTCCCGCCGGCCGCGCTCTAGCGCGTGCTCCCGCCGGCCGCGACGCTGCCGGCTTCGACCAGCACCATGGTGCTCGGATTGAGACGAGCTTTGATGGCCGTGTTGACCTGGGCGAGGGTCAAAGCCTTCACGGCCGTCGGGTATCCGTCGAGCCAGGACAGGTCATAGCCGCGTTGCGCATTTAGCAGAATGGTCCCCGCCAAGCCGCTGGTGGTCGACAGACCTACGAAGTAGCCGCCGGTGATGCCCTGCTTGCGGGTTGCCAATTCCTGTTCGGTAACGCCGTCCTTCCACCACTTGTCGAGCTCCCGGCGAGTGGATGCCACACCCTTGGACAATAGTCCGGGCGCGAAACTCGCATTGATGTTCCAGGCGCCGTCGACGATGCTGTCATCGCGCACGCTCGCGCTGATCCCGTAAGTCAGGCCCTCCTTGTCGCGCACGGAGCCCATCAGTCTTCCGGTGAATCCGCTGCCGAGAATTGCGGTTCCGACGCGCAGCGCCAACGAATCGGGATCGCTGTAGCGAAGTCCGGTCGCCTGACCGAGCAGCACGCTGACGCTGGGCTTGTCCGCGAGAGGCACCATAACCTCGCTCGCCGCGGTTGATTCCGCGGGTTTCGCGGGCCGGACGTAGTCCCGCCCCCCGCTCCATCCGGAAAACGCCTTGGCAACCTCGGCCTGCGTGCCCGCATCAGAGACATCGCCCGCCACGACCAGCGTCATATGCACCGGACCGTAGTATTTAGCCTGAAACGCTTTGACCTCCTCGAGATTCGCGGACTTGGCCGCCGCTATGTATTCGCTCAAGGCGTGAGGCCGATTGGGGTGGCCGGCGGGGAATATTGCGCGATCAAAAGCCTCCAATGCCCGCGTTCCGGTGTTCTGCGCCGAGTGCTCCAGCTCGCCGACCATTTGTTGCTTTGCTTTGGTGAATTCCGCGAGCTGCAGCGCCGGAGTGCGCAACTCCGCGGCAATCAGTCCAACAACGAGCGGCACATCCTTCTTCAAGCATTTCGCCCGGATCTGCAGAGACTGCGCACCCACCGTAAAGCCGATTTCGGCGCCGACATTGTCCAATTTCTCGGCTATCGCGAACTTGTCGAGGGCCTTCGTGCCGCGGTCGAGCATCATGCCGGAGAGGGTCGGAATCGCTATATTGCCCGATCCCGCCATTGCGTCGCCCGCGGGCAGCACGCCTAAAATAACGACCACATCCTTCACTGTGCTCTGATAGGTAATGAGATCGATGCCGTCGACTTTTGAACGGTGCGCATGATCCTCCATATTTGCCGCCGCGGCGGAGCCGGTCAGCGCAATGAGTGCCACAGCTGCATAGATACGCATCACGAGCCCTTCTCGGTTGTCGGCGGTACCGGAACGAACCAGCCGGTCGTACTCTGATCCACAGCGAAGTATTTCTTGGCCACCCGCTGCACGTCTTTTGCGGTTACTTGTTGGACCCGCTGCGGAAAGCTGACATACAGCGTCCAATCGCCGACTCCGATCCACTCGGCGAGTTCGCTGGCGACGCCGGCGGTGCCGTCGCGCTTATAGGCATCCGCTGCAATGTACTGCTGTTTGACGCGCGCGACTTCGGCTTCGGTCACGCCATCGGTTTTGACCTTGGCGATCTCCGCCAATAGCGCTTTTTCCGCTTGATCGTGGGTCGTTCCCGGTGTCAATGCCGCGTACACCGAATGCAGCGAGAGGTCGCGAAGCAAATCGGTGCCCGCCCCTGCGCTCAAAGCCAGTCCCTGATCGACCAGGGCGCGGTACAGGCGCGCGTTTTTGCCCGAGCTCAAAATGGCGTCAAGCATCTCCAGCGCCGCCTGATCCGCATCCCTTCCGTTCGGCACTTTGTGCGCGACGATTATCGTGCCAAGTTCGCCGGGGCGCCTGACCAGGACCCGCCGCTCGCCGCTCTGCGCCGGTTCCTCGGTGTAAATATCCGGAATGGGCGCCGGCGAATGGGAATACACGCCATAGTATTTCTTGATCAAAGCCAACACCGGCTCCGGCTCGATATCGCCGACCACGGTGACCGTGGCGTTGTTCGGCCAGTAGAAGGTGTCGTAGAAGTCGCGCAGCTTGGCGATGGGCACGTGCTCGATGTCGCTTTTCCAGCCGATTACCGGATGGTGGTACGGCAGGGCCACGAAGGCGGCCGCGGTTACCTCCTCCATCAGCACGTTTTCGGGGTCGTTCTTGCCGCGCTCGTATTCATTGCGCACCACCGTCATTTCCGATTGGCGGTCCGCCTCATGCAGCCACAGATGGCGCATGCGATCGGCCTCGATCGCGATATATCCCTCCAGGCTTTCGCGGCCGATGGTTGCGAAATAGTTGGTGCGGTCGAAGGATGTGTTGGCGTTGAATTGCCCGCCCACGCGCTCCAGTAATTGCTTGACGCTGTTGCCCTTTGCGTCATTGAACGCCTCGCTGCCCTTGAACATCATGTGCTCCAGGATATGCGTTGCCCCGGTGGTCCCGGTCACTTCGTTGCGCGATCCCACGCGATAAGTCACTTGGAATGTCACCACCGGTGCGGAATGGTCAGGCACCAGCAACACGCTGAGGCCGTTGCTGTCGAGCTGATATTCGTCGATACCGCCCATGGACTTGATATGGGAAAACCCAGGGTACGCGGCCGCAGGCGCGCTCTCCGCGTGCGCAGCTTGAGCTGTGGCGGCTGGCACGGCCGGGGCCGCTAGAGCGAGCGCCGCTACGCCCGCGAAATACACCACGCGGGCGGTATTGATGACCTTCTCACCCATCCTGACTCCCGGCGTTGATCCGCGAAAACAGCGATTCTAAATGTTTCCGGCGCGTGAGTGGCTACATTCGTCAAGCGGCGAGCGCTTGAATCTCATCTGTCCACACCTTGAACCGCTGCAACGTGTTGGGTCCGAAGGTCATGCACATGGCCACGTCCGCGGCGTCTCGCCCGCGGGCAATCAACACCCGCCCGATGCGCCGCTGATTATTGCGCGGATCGAAGGTATGCCATCCGCCTCCGATGTAGGCCTCCAGCCAACCGGCGAAATCCATGGGCGCGTCCGCTGCCGGTACGCCGATATCGCCCAGATAACCGCTGCAGTAGCGCGCCGGAATATTGAGACATCGGCACAGGGTGATCGCGAGATGTGCATAATCGCGGCACACGCCGGTTCGCTCGTTGAATGTCTCCCACGCCGTTTTGGTGGGGCGCGCACACAGATAGTCGAATGCAACGTGCTCGTGCACGTAGTTGCAGATGGCCTGTACCCGCGACCAGCCGGGCATCACTCCGCCAAATAGCTGCCAGGCGGCGGCGGCTAAATGCTCGGTCTCGCAATAGCGGCTTGGCAGCAAGAATACCAGCGCCTCGTCCGGCAGCGATTCGAGGTTATGCTCAAACGCGTATGGAAAAGCCGGCTCGGCAACACCGCTGTCGCGAATCACTGCATCGGCTGTGAGTTTGAAGCTGCCGGGCGGCGCGACGGCGCGCGTGCACCAATTGCCGTAGCCATCGCGGTACGTCGACAGCGGCACCTTGGGATCAGTGACCAGCGTGTCAGCCGAAACCAAGTCCGGCGCCCGGCTATAATGCACATTCAGATTCAGGATCATCGGCGTGGCTTGCGGAAACTCGTACGCCAATTCAAAGCCGACTCGTATCAACATCGCCATCATCTCCTACGGTGCGATCAGCCTGGTCAGCCCGAGAATCGATCGCGAAAAAGGCACTGGAATATCCAGCAGGCCGGCGATCTCAACGACGGCGCCGAGCTGGGGCGCAAGTTCGAGCGGCCTGCCTGCCTCAAGATCGGTGAGCATCGAGGGTATGAAGTTGCCGAGCCGCTGGGTAATTCCGATGCGCTCTTCCGCGGTGATGGCGATTCGCAAGTCGAGGCGCTCGGCGCATAGCTGCATCTCCTCCATCATACGAACGCAAAGTCCGCGCACCTCCGCACAGCCAAGCAGCCGCGCGGTTCCACAGCGCGTCAGAGCGCTCAAGGGATTCATGTTCATATTTCCCCAGAGTTTCGTCCACACATCCTGCCGAATTCGGTTCGACGCCAGCGCGTTGATGCCCCCCGCGCGAAGCGCCGCCACCACGGAATCGAGCCGTGCCGGCAGATCGCCGCGCGGCGCCGCGCTGGGCGCCCCGAGTAGCAAGCGATCGGCGGCGACCACTTGCACATCTGCCGGCGCAAGTACGCGTGCCGACGCATGCACCACGGAACCCAATATGCGCTCACGCGGAAACGTCCGCTCCTGCGAACCCTCGGGATCGACCGACTCGAGGCGTAGGTTCGCGAGCTCACCGCCGAAATCATGGAAAAACCACCAGGGAATTCCATTGGTGCCGCTGGCGACCACCGTGGCCGGTCCCAGTAAGGGAGTCAATGTCGGCGCCAACTCCGGCAGGGTCTGCGCCTTGACGGTGAGAAATACGTAGTCATGCACACCCAGCTCCAAGGCCGTCCCCGCCCGCGGCCGAGTGACGCGAGTGTCGCCGGCGCAGGAAACGCGTAAGCCCTCCCGTCGCAGGGCGTCCAACGTCGCGCCGCGCGCCAGCATCGACACCGACCATCCGGCGCGATCGAAGGCGTCGGCTAGCCAGGCGCCGATGGCGCCTGCGCCCACGATAACGACCGAAGAACTCATAGCTCAGGACTTTAGCAGCGGGCTAGCCACGGGCGGGCAGTGTATAGGACTATTGGCCCGATCCAAGCGCGCGCGATTGGTGATATCAATTCGATAAAACGTATCTAATTTATTGTATCTATAAGGAAATCAATTGAGCACGGTTCTGACCGACGGCAACTCGCAGCCTTGGGTAGCGCTGTTCGATTTGGATGGAACACTCACCTGGCGCGATACGCTGCTGCCGTTTCTATGGGGCTTCATGCGGCGGCATCCGCACCGAGCTTTAAGCCTCTGGCGGCTTCCCTTCGCGCTCATGAGCTACTGGCAGGATCGCGATCGCGGTGCGCTCAAATCCAGCGTGATCCGCATGGTCATGCGCGGCGCAAGCCGTCAAGTGCTCGAGGCTTGGTCCGAAACCTTTGTCAGCGAGCTCACGCCTAAACACAAATTCCGGCCGCTGGCGCTTGCCATACTGGAAACTCACCGGGCGGCGGGTGATCACCCGGTGCTGCTGTCGGCGAGCCCGGACCTCTATGTCAAGTCCATCGGCCGATTGCTTGGCTTCGAGCGCACTTTGTGCACGGAACTCAAGTGGTGTGGCGACCGGCTCGACGGCCATTTGCAGACTGAAAATCGCCGCGGTGAGGAGAAATCGCGCTGTTTGGCCTGGCTGCGCGAACAGTATCGCGATCTACCCATAATCGCCTATGGCAACTCGGCGTCGGACCTGGACCACATGCGTCATGCCGATCGCGCACTGCTCGTCAACGGCAACAGCGCCGCACGCCGCTTGGCGGCCAAATGGGGTATCGCCGTTTCAAATTGGACCTAAACCGTAGCCAGCGCCGCAGCCTGCAGCGAGCCGTGCAGCTTCAGCAACAGGCTCTCGGTGGTCGACCAGTCGATGCACGGATCGGTAATCGACATGCCGTATTCGAGCTTGCTCAAGTCCGCAGGGATGGACTGACTCCCTGCCTTCAAATGACTTTCGAGCATCAGGCCCACGATCGAACGATTGCCGTCGACTATCTGCGCAACGCAATTTTCCGCGACGTGCGGCTGCAGGCCAGGAACCCGGTTCGAATTGCCATGACTGCAATCAACGACAATGGTTGCCGGCAGTCCGGCCGAAGTCAATTCCCGTTCCGCCACCGCAATGCTCACTGCGTCGTAGTTGACTCGCCCGCCGCCGCCGCGCAGCACGATATGCGCGTGTGGATTGCCTCGGGTCCGAAACACCGCCGACTGTCCCTGCTGAGTGATGCCGAGAAAATGATGCGGATGCCTGACCGACTGCAGAGCGTTGATCGAGGCGGCCAGTCCGCCATCGGTTCCATTCTTGAAGCCCACGGGAGTCGACAAGCCGCTCGCCATTTCGCGGTGCGTTTGCGATTCGGTGGTCCGGGCGCCGATTGCCGTCCACGTGATGAGCTCGGAAAGGTACTGCGGCATGATCGGGTCGAGCGCTTCGGTACCCGCGGGAAGCCCCAGTTCAGCGATGTACAGCAATAACTCTCGGGCCAGCAATATGCCCTTTTCAATGTGGAACGAATCGTCCAGATCCGGATCGTTGATCAATCCTTTCCAACCCACGGTGGTGCGCGGCTTCTCGAAGTACACGCGCATGATCAGCACCATCGTGGCTTCGACCCGGGACGCCAATTCCTTGAGTCGATTCGCATACTCGCGGGCGGCAGCAACATCGTGAATGGAACAAGGCCCCACGACCACGAACAGGCGGCGGTCGCGGCGCTCCAATATGGCTCTAACGATTTCGCGAAATTTGAAGACCGTTTCAGCCGCTCGGCTGGTCAGCGGCAGGCGCCGTTTGACCTCCTCGGGCGTCGCCAACAGTTCGCTGGACACCACATTGACGTTTTGCAGTTGTTCTAGAATATTTGCCACGTTTGGCCTACATGGACGTGCGTATGGTCCAAAGCTCAGGAAAGAACTTCAGTTCCAGCGCTTTGGTTAAGTAGGACACGCCGCCGGTGCCGCCGGTGCCGCGCTTGTTGCCGATAATGCGCTCGACGGTTTTCACATGGGCAAATCGCCATAATTGGAACTTATAATCCAGGTCGACCAGGCGTTCCGCCAGCTCATACAAGTCCCACTCCTTGACCGAGTTGTGGTACACGCTGAGCCAGGCCGCCGCGACCTGCTTGCTGGCCTGGTACGGCTGAGTGAAATCGCGGTCGATGGCCCCCGCCGGCACGTCCAATCCGCGCCGGCTCAACAGGCGCAGCACCTCATCATAGAGGCTGGGAGCGCGCAGCGCCCGCTCGAGCAGCTCGTGGACTTCCTTGTCGGCGCGGAACACCTTGATGGTGTCGGCATTCTTGTTGCCTATCAGGAACTCCAACAGACGATATTGGGGCGACTGAAATCCCGAGGATTTGCCCAGGGTATTGCGAAACGCCGAATAATCGTACGGTGTGATCGTCGCCAGCACATCCCATGACTGCAATAACTGCTGCTGGATGGTGGAAACGCGCGCCAGCATCTTGAATGTCGGTCCAAGATCGTCGCGGCGCACGCAATCCACGGTGGCGTTGAGTTCATGCAGGCACAATTTCATCCACAATTCCGAGACCTGATGGATGACGATAAACAGCATCTCATCGTGCTGGTAGGACAACGGATGCTGTGCATTGAGCAATTTGTCGAGATTCAGGTACTGCGAATAGCTTGGCGATTCGCCGAGGTCCCAATGCACCTGCTCGTCGCTCAAATCCACGAATGGCTTGACGCTCAAATCCACGAATGGCTTGATCTGCGGAGTTGTGCGCTTCATTGGTCAGCTCTTGAACACCCAGCCGGGTACCGTGCGCCAGCCGGCCAGCAATTCGCGATCGAGACGACGATAATCCGGCTCGAGTTTTTCGACCAAGCGCCAGAAATTTGCCGAGTGATTCATGTGTTTGGTGTGCGCAAGTTCATGGACGAACAGATAACGTACGACCGCCGGGCGCAAAAACACCAAGGAGCAGTTCAAGCTCACCGTACCGCGCGTCGAACAGCTTCCCCAGCGCGTTCGCTGGCATCGAATACTGACCCGCGATACCGGATATTTGAGATCAGCCGCCAATTCCAGCAGCCGCGGCGTCAACCGCTCTTCGGCAGCGCCTTTCAGCCAGCCTTGCAACAAGCGGCGCGCGGCCGATTCATCCGGTGCCTGCACCGCGATTCCGCTGGAGTGCCGCTCAAGCCCGGGCGCTGCGCCGCGGCGCCAATCCACGCCCAAATGCTCGCCTGTGTAAGCGAACTCAATGGCGCGCGGCACCGGCTCGCTGGGGGCGACGAAGCAACGCATCGCGGCGACCTTGCGATCGATCCACGGGGTGAAGCGCTGTACGAAATCGCGCACCGCATGGGCGTTCACACCGACCGGGACTACGATTTCCACGCGTCCCCCGACATGCACCCGCGCCGTGAGCCGGCGTGCACGCGGACTAACCCGAACTGCGAATGGATCGCTGGAGCCGCGCGTCTCGAACAGCGATAACTGCGTGCCTTGTGGCTTCATCGCGCCGGATGATACCAGGTTCACTTCGCCAATAGCGCAAGCTGACGCTGCGCCGCTTTGTAGTCCGGAGCGGCGAGCAGAGATTTTTCAAGCCAATTGCGGGCGCCGAAATGATCGCCGCGCATCTGCAGCTCATGACCCAGAGCCAGGTACGCCTCCGCGTCTCCCCAGCCGGGCGTGTCGATGCTGGTGCTCGGAGACTCATCGAACAAGTGCGCAGCCAGCTGCAACTCAGTGAATGCATGTTGTCTCTCGGCCGGGCCGGGCTTCGCGCCGCGCAAATCCTGCATCGCCAGCACCAGCACGACGCGCGGATTGCGAGGCGCCAGCTTAAAGGCGGCCTTCAGGCGCTCCGCCGCGCGCGATCGCAGCAGCACGGATTCGAGCGACTTTAGATCGGCAAGCTCCGCATAGCAGGCGGACTGGAGCGCCAGCGCCTCCACCGATTTGCCGTCCTTGTCGAGCAGCGGCTTCAGTTCGTCGATGCAGTCGGAAAACGCCGCTGCCGCAGCGCGGCTATGCCGTTGGCGCGACAGTTCGCCAAAACGATACTGCGCGTGCGCCAAGTGGTAGCGCACGGCGGCGCCGGCGCCATCGTTCTCGACCTGATTGGTCAGATTCTGAATTAGATTTGCGAGGCTGTTGCCGTCCTCTGTCTGATAGGCATAGAGAATTTGCGCCTGGATATCCCCGCCTTCCTGCGCCACGGCCGCTGCGGCCGCGAGCAGCAGCGCGGTTGACAGAATCCTACTTGCGATGAACATCTTGTTTCCCTACCTCCTTCAGCGCCGGCGCCTGCGCTTAGAATGGCAAGCGAAGATAGCACAATGAGGTTTTTCACCCTTGCTGGATCTGGTCGATATTGGTTCAAACCTTGCGCATGACAGTTTCGCAAAGGATCGTGACACGGTCATGGCGCGCGCCGCGCAAGCGGGCGTACGCCGTCAAATCGTTACCGGCGCGGACCTGACCAGTTCGAGGCAGGCCGCGGCGTTGGCGGCTCTGCATCCGGCTCGGCTGTGGAGTACGGCCGGCGTCCACCCCCATCATGCGCAAAGCTTCGTGGCGCCGCAGCGCACGGAATTGCGCGACTTATTGCGGATGAATCCTGTGGTTGCAGTGGGCGAATGCGGTCTGGACTATTTTCGCAACTTCTCGACCCCGGCGGCGCAGCGCGCGGCTTTCATCACGCAGTTGGAAATCGCCGCCGAGCTGGGCAAGCCGGTGTTCCTCCATCAACGCGACGCGCACGGCGATTTTAGCGCCATCCTCGAGGATTTTCGCGGCAAACTCAGCGGCGGCGTGGCCCATTGCTTTACCGGAGGCGTCCGCGAGTTGGAGGAGTACCTAGCCCTGGGGCTGCACATCGGAATCACGGGCTGGGTTTGCGATGAACGTCGCGGCCTGGCGCTCCGGGGCGCAGTGGCGCGGATTCCTGCCGATAGGCTGCTGCTGGAGACCGATGCACCCTATCTTTTGCCGCGCGATCTTGATCCGAAACCGCAATCGCGGCGCAATGAGCCGGGTTTTCTGCCGCACATTGCGCGCGTAGTAGCGGATCTGCGCGGCGAGAGCTTGGAGAGGGTGGGCGAGGTAACCACGCACAATGCCGTTGCGCTCTTTGCGCTTACAGATTCGTGAACAGGTGCGGGCTGGGCCGCAGCTGCGCAACCAGTCCACTCCAGGCTTCCGCATGCGGATTATACGGGGGGGACCTCTTATTACCGCGTTCCAGCGCCGGGAATTCCACTTCGATGCCGTCGAGCATCAACACCCACTTCGGAATACCCTTGGTGAATCTGCCGACGTTGGAGAACAACAGCCGTCCTTCCACCGGCACGTCGCCGACGAGAGCCTTGACGGCGGCGATTCGGTCGTACAGCGCCGGCTGCGGATTATCGAAGGTATAGCGATGGCCGCGGCCCATCACCGTCCAGTCGCTCATTTGGTCGCCGCCGAAGATCAGACCCGCCACCCGACGCGTGTCGAGCACCAAGACTCCGCGCGGAGTCAGCAGCAAGTGGTCAATGTGGATGAAGCCGCCCATCCCGTCCGGCACCAGCACCTGGTGCGCCGCCGCGAAGGCAATGCGCTCCAAGCGCGCCAACAACGACCGGCGCCGCGAGCGGCGCCGGTAAGCGCGCACGCTGAAGAAACCGGCCACTAGCAAAAATAGAAAAGCCGCGCCGATCCCAATCCATTGCGGATCGATTTCAGTGCTGATCATTATAGAACTGCAGCCAGGGCCTCAAGTGTCGGCGGCAAATCGACGCAGCGCCGCGGCAAGCTGAGCAGCCGGGCGAGACTTTCCGGAACGGCCACCGGCTTTCGGACAATGGGTTCCACAATATCGTTGAACTTCGCCGGATGGGCGGTCGCAACCAATACCCAGGGTTGATCGCGCCGCTGCGCCGCGCTCAGGCGGCCGTAGACTTCCGCCGCGGTGGCGGTGTGCGGGCACCATTCGCGTCCGTACTGCATGAAGTCCCCTCCAATACGAGTGCGAATTGTAGCGTCATCGACGCTGTCCGCGCTCAATTGTTCGCGTATTGCGTCGATGGTCGGATACTGCGCACGGATGCGCTCCATGTTGCTGGGGTTGCCGACATCCATCGCGGAGGCCAGCGTCGGGATGCTGGGGCGCGGCTGCCAGCGGCCGGATTGCAAAAAATCCGGAACCGTCCGATTGATGTTATGCGCCAAGATAATGCGCGAAATGGGCAAGCCGGCTGCACGCGCCCAGACGGCCGCCAGCGCGTTGCCCAGATTGCCTGCCGGAATGATGTAGGACGGATTCATCCCGGTACGCCGCGCAATTTCCAGACTGGAAGCAATGTAGTAAACCATCTGCGGCAGCAGACGGCCTATATTGATGCTGTTGGCGGAGCTGAACCGATGGCGCTGGCTCAGGGCCGGATCGCGGAACGCATCCTTGACCAATCTCTGGCAGTCATCAAATGTGCCGTCGATACGCAGCGACAGCACATTATCCCCCCAACAAGTCAGTTGCTGCTCCTGCCGCGGACTCACCAAGCCTTTCGGGTACAAAATGACCACCCGTGCCCAGGAACGGCGATGGAAAGCTGCCGCCACCGCGCCTCCGGTATCGCCCGACGTCGCCACCAATATAGTCAGCGGCTGCCCGCGCGCGCCGGGTTCAAGCCGCTGCAGGCTCTGCGCCAGAAATTGCGCCCCGAAGTCCTTGAAGGCAGCGGTTGGGCCGTGGAAAAGCTCGAGGGCGAACAAGGGGTCGCGGCAGGCTTCAACCTGCGTCGTCGGGGCAGCTATATTCAGCGCGGCATCGGCAATTTCGCCCAGCAGCGGCTGCAATCGGTCGCCGTCGAAGAATGCCGCCAAACTCAACCGTGCGATTTGCGGCAACTGCGCGTTTTGCGGCAACTGCGCGATTTGCGGCAACTTCGCGCCGACGGCGTATTCACCCGCATCGATCCTCGGCAGCCGAGTCGGGACGTACAAGCCGCCGTCCGGCGCCAGCCCTTGCTCGATGGCTTGGCTTAAGCTCACCGGCGGTGCGCTGCCGCGCGAGCTTGCGAACCTCATCTCCGTCATCAGGCCTTCACCACCCGGGCGCCATAATTCTCCATCGTGGAAACCCACGAGTCCGACTGCAAGTCGTGCAGGGCAAATGCCGCCACCATGGCGCCGCGCACCGCCTCGGCGTGCTGGATTTCAGACCAAGCGAACACCGTCGGTCCAGCACCGGAGATCGAGCAGCCCAGCGCGCCGGCCGACATGGCGCCGCGCTGCACATCCTTGAATCCCGGGATCATCGATTGCCGTTGCGGTTCTATGATCACATCATTGAATGAGTCGCGGATCATGTCCAAATCATTCGAATAGCAACCGCTGATGAATCCCGCCAGATTCGCGCTCTGCCAGACATAGTCAGAACGGCTGACATTGCTTTTCAGTATCGCGCGCGCCTCGCGAGTGCCCAAGTACATATGCGGGTGCACCAGCACGCAGCGCAGCGAGGGCGGTACGGGAATCTGCTTCACACGAGGAGTATCGATACCTACGGTGAGCGTCAGGCCGCCGAACAAGCAAGGCGCGATATTGTCGATATGCGCGGTGCCGCTCGCGACTATCTCGCCTTCCATCGCAAATTTGAGCAACTGCAGCCGCGGCGCGGGACTTTGCAGCAATGCGTTTGCAGCGACCACTGCGGCAACCGCGGAAGCCGCCGATCCGCCCAAACCGGACCCCAACGGAATGCCTTTCTCGATATCCATTTCGAATCCAAAGGCCGGCGCAAGGGCCTCGCGCATGGCTTGAACGGCTCGGCCCGCGGTATTGTTTTGCGGCTCAACCGGCAGATCCCCCGCCACGCCGGTGATCGAGCGAATTCGCACCACGGGCTCCTCGATGCGGCGTATGCGCACGAGGTCGCCGACAACATCTACCGTATGTCCCAAAATATCGAAGCCAATGCCGACATTGGCAACGGTGGCCGGCGCGAAGGCGGTGACGTCGGTGAGCACTTCTGTCCTCGCTGAATTACTTCAAAGATGAGCGCCCAAATAGACGGATAAGCGCAAAAGATCCGAAAATACGCCCGCTGCCGTCACTTCGGGGCCCGCTCCGGGACCTTGCACGATCAGCGGATTGTCGCAATACCGGCGCGTCGCGAAGCGCACGACATTGTCGGTCAGTGCGATATTGGCAAACGAATGCTGCGTGCTCAGGCGCATCAGCCCGACGGTCGCATTGCCGCCGGCATCGATCCGGCCTACATAACGCAGCACATGATTTTGATTTCGCGCGGCGAGCAGCGCCGCCGCCATCGACGCATCGGTCTCAGGCAGGCGCTCCATGAACTCGTCCACGCTGCATTTTACCAGCGCGTCGGGCACCAACCCCTCAACTTGAACATCCGACATTTCCAATGTGAGCCCCATTTCCCGGCCGAGTATGATGAGCTTGCGCGCCACATCCAAACCCGACAGATCGTCGCGCGGATCCGGCTCTGTATATCCCCTCGCCCTGGCGGCGCGCACTATCGAGGAGAAGGTGTCGCTGCCGTCGAACACGTTGAACAAATATGCCAGGGTTCCGGAAAAAATTCCCTCGATCTGCGTGATGTCATCGCCGGTCTCGCGCAGGTCGCGCAGCGTTTGAATGATCGGCAGTCCGGCCCCGACCGTGGCTTCGTACAGGTAGTGCGTGCCCGTCGCCCGTTTCGCATCTTGCAGCGATCGATAGTACGGCATGGAACCGCTGTTGGCTTTCTTATTGGGCGTGACGATGTGAATGCCGCGCATCAGCCAGTCGTGGTACTCATCCGCCACTTGCGCGCTGGCCGTGCAGTCGATTACCACGGTGTGCGGCACGTAATCCGTTTGCACGTGGTTGATGAACTTTTCCAAGTCAAGCGGTTCGCCGGCTGCGGCCCATCGTTCCGCCCACCGGCCAAGATCCAGCGCCGTATCCTCGAGCAGCATGCGGGTCGAGCTGGCGATTCCGCGAATGCGCAGATCCAGATTGAGCGCCCGCAAGCGCTCGATCTGGGTGGCCAACTGCGCCAGCAATGCGCGGCCGACCGTACCGGGACCGATCAACCCGATCGAAAGCGTGTTAGGCGACAAGTAAAAAGCCGCGTGTACGGCGCGCAGCGCTTTGGCGGCGGCCTTGCCCCCCACCACCACGGAGATGTTGCGTTCCGAGGCCCCCTGAGCAATCGCCCGCACGCTGATGGCCGCGTCGCCCAGCGAATTGAATACTTTCGCGGCGACCCCGTGCGAGCCGGCCATTCCGTCGCCGACCACGGCGAGAATGCTCATCCCCAACGACACTTCGACATGCTGAATTTGGCCGTCGCGCAACTCCGCATCGAACGCCCGCCGCACCGCCTCCTCGGCGCGCACCGCCTGTGCTTCGGGAATCGCGAAACAGATGGAGTGCTCCGAGCTGCCCTGCGAGATCAAGATCACCGAGATCCCGGAGTCGCGCAGCGCGCCGAACAAGCGGTGCGCGGTGCCCGGCACGCCGATCATGCCGGCGCCCTCGAGATTCACGAGCGCCACGGGGTCGATTGTCGTTATGCCCTTGACTTTCAGCGCCGAGATGGGATGCGCACAAATCAGAGTGCCGCGCTTTTCCGGCGCGAAAGTGTTGCGGATGAATATGGGAATGTCGCGCGCCACGGCCGGTTCCATGGTCTGCGGATGGATGACCTTCGCGCCGAAGTAGGCAAGTTCCATCGCCTCGTTGTACGAAAGTTGATCGATGACCTGCGCGTCCGGCACCAGGCGCGGATCGGCCGACAGCACGCCGTCGACATCGGTCCATATGATGATTTCCGCAGCATCGAGCAGCGCTCCGAAAATGGAGCCTGAAAAATCGCTGCCGTTGCGGCCCAGAGTGGTCTGATTGCCCTTGGTGGACGAGGCGATGAAGCCGGTAACGACCAGCCGCCCCGTAAACCGGGGCGGAATCAACCTGTGAAGATTCGTTTCGCTCACCGTCCACTGCACCGCCGGACCCAAGGATCCCCATTCGACGACGATGACCTCGCGGGCATCCACCCAAAGCACATCGCCATTGATGCGCGCTCGCTCGCGCAACAACGGCACGAACAGCCGGGTGGACCATATTTCGCCGTAGCCGGCAATCACGTCGCGCATGGAATAGGTTGATGAGCGGATGAGGCGCACGGTCTGCAGCATGCCGGCAATGTCCTGGCAATCGTGCTCGAGCTGCACGGCGTAAGCCGCGCACGCTGCCTTTGAGACCAGTGCGGCCGCCAGATCCTTGTGGCGATTTTTCAGCGCCTCGATCGCCGCTGCGAAATCGCCGTCACGCCGTTCCGCCAAGCTGACCAAGCCGAGCAGCGCGTCCGTGACGCCGCGGCAGGCGGACAACACGATGGCCTCGCGCGGATTCGAAGCGGCCTCGACGATGGCGGCGACGCGCCGGAAACAGTCGGCGTCGGCGACGCTCGAGCCGCCAAATTTCTGTACGATCCACTTATCCATGCGCGTTCTACGGTCTGCTGCGCCTCGAACTTGAAGACGCTTTGCCGGACTTCGGCAATCCGGTGTGCTGCGTGCGGAACGGCCGGGCAGGTGCCGCGCGCGAGGCTCCTCGCTGCAGACCCGCAACGGGCTGGTAGGCTGGAATCAAGTGCTGTTTGCCATTGCCGATCAGATCGGCGCGCCGCATGCGCTTGAGCGCCTCGCGCAGGATGGGCCAGTTTTCGGGGTCGTGGTAGCGCAAAAACGCCTTGTGCAGGCGCCGCACCTTGACGCCCTTGGGTATGACCACCTCTTCGCTCGCGCGAGTGATGCGTCGCAACGGATTTTTGCCGGAGTGATACATCGCGGTGGCGGTCGCCATTGGCGAAGGCAAAAACGCCTGCACTTGATCGGCCCGAAAGCCATTTTTTTTCAGCCACAGCGCGAGCTCGAGCATATCCGCATCGCGCGTGCCCGGGTGGGCGGCGATAAAATACGGAACCAGATATTGTTCCTTGCCTGCCTGTTTCGAATATTTGTCGAACAGCTCTTTGAATCTGTAATACGCGCCGACACCCGGCTTCATCATTTTGGACAGCGGGCCCTCGCCGATGGCTTCGGGCGCGATTTTCAAATAGCCGCCCGTATGGTGGGTGGCAAGCTCCTTGACGTACTCCGGCGATTCGATGGCCAAATCGTAGCGAACACCCGATGCGATCAACACCTTCTTGACGCCCGGCAGCGCCCGCGCGCGCCGGTACAAATTGATGAGCGGTGCGTGATCGGTTTTCAGATTGGAGCATATGCCGGGGAACACACAGGAAGGGCGCCGGCAGGCGGACTCGATCTCGGCGCTCTTGCAATGCAGCCGATACATGTTCGCGGTCGGGCCGCCGAGATCCGAGATGACGCCGGTGAAGCCCGCCACCCGGTCGCGTATGGTTTCGATTTCGCGAATGACCGAGTCTTCCGAACGACTCTGGATGATTCGCCCCTCATGCTCGGTGATCGAACAGAAAGTGCAGCCGCCGAAGCAACCGCGCTGAATCGAGACCGAGAATCGAATCATCTGATAGGCGGGAATCTTTGCATTTCCATAAGCAGGATGCGGACGGCGTGCGTACGGCAATTCATAGATGGCATCCATGTCCGGCGTGCCCAAGGGTATGGGCGGCGGATTCAGCCACAGCTCCTGAGTGCCGTGCCGCTGCACCAGGGCGCGTGCATTTCCCGGATTCGATTCCAAATGCAATATGCGCGATGCATGCGCATACAACACGGGATCCTGACTGACTTGTTCGAAGGACGGCATGCGGATGACGCTGCGCTCGCGCTGTGCATTCGGCACTTTGCGGTAAAACCTGACCACTGTTTCCGCTGGCGCGGCCGAGGATCCTGCCGATGACGCAGGCGGCACAGAGGCGCTCTTGCGCTCCTCTTCGCTGGCGTAGGGGTTGATCGGCGGATTCAACGCACCGGGTGTGTCCACTTCGCTCGAGTCTATTTCCACCCAGCCTGCGGGCATGCCGCGGCGCAGGTACGCCGTACCGCGCAAATCGGTGATATCGCCGATCGAGGCACCCTCATCCAGCCGCCGTGCGATCTCGCCAATCTGGCGTTCCGCGTTGCCGTAAACCAGAAGATCCGCCTTCGCGTCCACCAATACGGAGCGGCGCAGCTGCTCCGACCAGTAGTCAAAATGCGCAATTCGCCGCAGGCTGGCTTCGATGCCGCCGATGACGATGGGAATTCCTTTGTAGCATTCGCGAATGCGCTGCGAGTACACAATGATGCAGCGATCCGGACGCCTGCCGCCCAACCCTCCCGGCGTGTACGCATCATCGCTGCGCACGCGCCGTTCCGAGGTGTAGCGATTCACCATCGAATCCATGTTGCCGCCGGTCACGCCGAAGAACAGGCGCGGCGCGCCGAGAACTTGAAAGCTTGCAGCGCTTTGCCAATCCGGCTGCGCAATGATGCCGACCTTGAAGCCCTGCGCCTCCAGCACCCGGCCGATGATGGCCATGCCGAAGCTGGGATGATCGACGTACGCATCGCCGGTAACGATGATGATGTCGCATTGCTGCCAGCCGAGCGCCGCCATCTCCGCGCGCGAAGTCGGCAGAAATGCCGCCGGTGGAACACCGGCGGCACGAGAATTATTGCTGGAAAACAATGAGCTGGCGCTTTGCACGCCCGCGATTAGATCTGATTGCGGTGCTTTAGTACAACAAATCCGTTCACCCTAAGTCGATGGGTATATAGATTTGATTGTCCTCGCGCTGAATCAACAACGCGACGTTGCGCCCTGCCCGGGCAACTTCGCGCTTCAGGTCGGCCACGGTGGCTACGCCCGCGCCATTCACGCCCAACACGACGTCTCCGGCTTGCAAACCGGCGGCCAGCGCCGGCCCGCTGACCTCTTCGACGACCAGCCGGCCCTTGGTATGCAGCTCTTTCTGCTCGTTGGGCTGCAGCGGACGCACCGCCAGGCCCAATTTGCCGCCGCCATCCTCGCCTGCACTGCGCGAAGCCTGTGTCGGCGAGTCCTCCAGCATGACCGTCTTGACCGTGACTTCGGTGGCCTTCTTGTCGTGCCAGACGCCCAAATGCGCCTGGCTGCCCGGCGGCAGCGCGGAAATCACCGCCGGCAAATCATAGGAATGATCGATATTGGCCCCGTTGACGCTGGTGATCACATCGCCCGGCTTGAGGCCGGCCTGATCGCCGGGACTCTTCGGCTCAACCGTGCTGACCAGCGCGCCGTGCGGAATGGACAAGCCAAAGCTTTGCGCCAGTTGCTGATTGATGTCCTGCACAGAGACGCCTATGCGGCTGCGGGCCACCTTGCCGGTCTTGAGCAGTTGGTCCTTGACGGCCAGGGCTAAATTGATGGGCACGGCGAATGACATACCCATGTATCCGCCGGTGCGGCTGTAAATCTGGGCATTGATGCCCACGACTTGCCCGTCGATGTTGAACAGCGGGCCGCCGGAATTGCCCGGATTCACGGCCGCATCGGTCTGAATGTAAGGCACATAGGACTGTCCGTTATCGTCGGGCAGCGGACGGCCCGTGGCGCTGATGACGCCGGCGGTCACGCTGTTCTCGAATCCAAAAGGCGAGCCGATTGCGATCGCCCATTGGCCCGGCCGTAAGCGCGCGGAATCACCGAAATGCACGCTCGGCAAATTAGCGGCGGGAATCTTGATCAGCGCCACGTCGCTGCGCTTGTCCACGCCGATAACCTTGGCGGCAAACTCGCGCCGATCGGTGAGTTTGACCGTCACCTCGGATGCGTCCGCGACCACGTGCGCATTGGTGAGCACGTAGCCGTCCGGGCTGATGATGAACCCCGAACCGATGCCCTTGCTCGGCGGCATGCGCTCGGGACTCGGTATTTGATAGCGATGGAAAAACTGCGACAGCGGATCGTCGCCATCGCCCGGGATGCCGGGAACGACTCCCTTCTGCACCTTCTCGGTCACGCTGATATTGACCACTGCGGCGCCGTTTTCCGCCACCAAGCCGGAAAAATCCGGCAGTCCGGTCACCCGTCCCGGCGCAGCGCTCGCCGGCGCGGCCGGAGCGATCGCCGAGGACGCTTGAGCCAACTGTACGGCTTGACCTGCACCATCGGCATTCGATCGCTGATGAGCGACAGCCATCACAAAGATGCCTGCAACCACCGCGAGCGACCAAGTTCTGATGCTTCCCATTGAAATATGCCCTCTCCTGGCGAAAAACTACCGAAATCAGATGACTGACCCCAAGTTGGGGAGTTGGTTTCAATTTTCCAGGTTTAGCGCGCTAATAATCAAGGTGTAGCCGCTCTGAGGGCCCCGAAATGTGAAATCCCCACGGGTATCCAAGGTACCGCAGCGGCTACCCTAAAGCTTCTTAAGGTTCCAGATATACCTCTATGGCGGATGCAGGTCCAATCCTGGTGGTGGTGGGGGGCGAAACCAAGCGCCTGCAATGGCTTACCCATCATGTCACGAGCCAGTGGCCGAACGCCCAGGTCACCACCCTGCGCGCCGGCGAATCCGCGACGCTCAGCCGCCTGATCTCGGAACGCACCCCGGATGCCGTCATCCTCCAGGCCGACTTTGCCAATGAGCAGCTGGCAGGCGCCGTGCTCGGCAACATGACCCAGCTGCTGCGCATGCAGCCGGCGCTGTACTGCATTTTGCTCGCCGAAAACGGCAACGAAATGTCCGCGGTGCGTGCGCTCAAAAATGGTGCGAAGGATTACCTGCCCCTGGCCCAAATATCGCGCGACCAACTGCTCGGCGCAGTCGGGGAAGCTTGCGCCAAACGGCGCATCGCCGCGCAAGCCGCCGCCATGCTGGCGGACAGCGAAAACTCCACCATCATGGAAGTACCCGGCTATTCCATCGTCAAAGAGATTGCTACCAGCAACTTCTCATCGGTATTCCTGGCGCGCAGCGATCGCCTGCGCCGCAACGTGGTGTTGAAAGTGATGAACCGCGGTGAATCGGAGCGGGAATTGGGCGATGCCGAACGATTCCAGCGCGAGTACGAGATCATTTCCAGCATCACGCATCGCGCCATCGCCGAGATTTATGATTTTGGATCGCTGCCGCGGCATTTGTACCTGGCGATGGAATACTTTCCTTGCGGCGATCTGCGCGATCGTCTGCGCAATCCATTGAGCGTGGATGAGAGCCTGTACTACCTGCGCGCCATCGCCGAAGCGTTGCGCGTCATTCATGTGTTCGGAATATTGCATCGCGATCTGAAGCCCGCCAATGTGATGCTGCGCGAAGATAATTCTCCGGTGCTCATCGACTTCGGTCTGGCGCGCCGCTCGCGCGATGAAGTAAGCAGCACCGGCGTCGGTCAAGTGCTCGGATCGCCGTACTACATCAGCCCGGAACAGGCGCAAGGCCAGCGCGTCGATGCGCGCACCGATCTTTACAGTCTGGGAGTCATGTTTTACGAAATGCTGACCGGCCAGAGGCCCTACGCAGGCCGCAGCGCGGTAGCCATCATGTCGCAACACACGAGTTCGCCGGTGCCGTCCTTGCCCGAACCCACGGCGATGCAGCAGCCGCTGCTCGATCGTCTCATGGCGAAGCAGCAAAGCGCCCGCTATGCGTCCGCCGACGAGTTGCTGGCGGACTTGGGGCCCCTGGTGGCCGCCGTTGCATAAAACGTGACGTGCGTCACAGACCACTTGGATTGGCGCAGCATAAGTAAACCGCGCCTCTAGGCTGTGACTCCCATCATGCCTGGCCCGCCCGACGTTTGGCAGGCTGTCAAGTCAAGGCCATGTTCATCACCACCAAGCGTCATGAGCGAGAAAAACAGCAACTGATCAGCGCAAGCAATCGGCTGACCGAGGCAATTCTCAAGACCAGTTCGCTCGGCCTCTTTCTGCTCGATTCCAAAGGCAAGATTCAACCGCCGGTATCGGGCTGCCTCGGTACTTTGTTTCGGCGCCAGGACTTCGCGAATCTAAATTTTGAAAAGCTGATCGGGCCGCTCGTTTCCGCCAAGACATTGAGCACGGCCCGGACCTATGTGGCGCAGCTGCTCGATCTGGCCTGCGGCGCGAGCGCGCAAGCCAATCCGCTTCAGGATGTGGAAGTCCGCCTGCCCCGGACGGACGGCAGTCTCGAGACCGTGCACTACTGCTTTGAATTCAGCGCAGTGGAAACTCCGAACGAACCCCGCGTCTGGGTGGTGCGGGTGACCGATATCACCGGGCGCGAGCAGCTGCATCGCGAACTCGTGGATTTACGCGTGCAGGTTCAGACCCAGGGCGAGATTCTGCGCAGCGTGCTGCAGGCGGGAGGCGCGCGCTTCGGCGCGTTCCTGCAACGAACCGATGCTTCGATGAAAACCATCAACGGCGTGTTGAAAAAACCGGCGCGCGAAGCCGGCGCATTTCGCAGCAAGCTCGAGGAAACCTTGGAGGAGGTCGATCGAATACGGCGCGACGCGGCGGCGCTGCAGCTCACCGGGTTGCAAACGGCGGCCCGCGATTTCGAAGATGCCTTGCAGGAATTACGCAGCCGCGAGGCCTTGAGCGGCAGTGATTTTCTGCCGCTTGCCGTCAAGCTCGATGCCTTGTTCGGCCAATTCACTTTGCTGCGATCCCTCACATCGCAAGCCAGCCCGGCCCGCGAGGCCGAGCCCACGGCGCCCGAGGCGCGCGTCACCGAGAACGGCACTCAAGTCATCGAGGCCCCGAAGTTCACCGCCGAGATGACGCAAATCGGGCACAGCACGTCCCAAGCGCAACGCATGGCGCCGGTGGGCAGCCTGGAGGGCACGCTCGCGACCTTGACCGACTTGGTCGCACAGGAGAATCACAAGACTGTGGTGCTCGATTGCAGCGGATTGCAATTGGTGCCCGCGCGCTATCAGGCGACCATCAAGAATGTGGCCATTCAGCTCATTCGCAACGCGGTTGTGCACGGCGTAGAGCCTTCCGCCGAGCGCGAAGGCGCCGGCAAACCGGCTGCGGGGGCACTGCGCCTCGAATTCAAAATTGCACCCGGAAGCGGCTTTGAATTACTGTTTCAAGACGATGGGCGCGGCCTTGATCCCGCTACAGTCCGTCTCACCGCGGTCGCCAAAGGCCTGCTGACCGAGGAAGAAGCCAATCGCATGCGCGATCGGCAGGTCATCAAGATGATCTTCAAGTCCGGCTTTACTACCATGGCCGATGTGCCGGGTGAGCCCAAGCACGGCAGCGGTATGTCGCTGGTTCGACGCTATGTGCACGAAGCCGGCGGCAAGATCGCGCTCGCCAGCCAAACCGGCCGCCAGACCCGCTTCAAAGTCACGCTGCCGGCGCTCCCGGCTGGCGCCTCCACGGCTACCGACCCGGCGCCTGCCGACGCTCAGGTCGCCTGATTTAGACAGGTCGCCTGATTCAGACCGGCTCCTCCCCCTCGAGCGCCGAGAGCTCCACCAGTACGGCGCCTGCCTGCACCCGGTCCGCCAAACCAAACGCAATCCGCGCCACCACGCCAGCGTAGGGTGCGGTCAGGGTGTGCTCCATTTTCATCGCTTCAACGGTGACCAAGGGCGCGCCGCGGGCGACTTTCTGGCCGTTCGCAACGTGCACGGCCACGATGGTGCCCGGCAGCGGCGTGAGCAAGGATCCCTGTTCCGCGCCGGCGGCGACCTGCAGCGCTTGCTCGGTGTTGGTTAAACGCAGCGTCACGTGCCTGCCGCGGCGAAACAAATGCAACTGCGGGTCGGCATCGATCGCGCGAACACCCAGCACCTGACCATTGCATTCCACGCGCAGCGATTGTGTGCCGCGTTCAAGCACGCGCATGGAAAACTCCTCGCGCCCCAGATAGGCAACATATTTATCCGGCGCCGACAGCTCGATGCGCACACTGCGTTGCGCAAAAGTCCACGTTGTGCTCGCGGGCCCCGCCAACCGCCAGCCGCGGCTGTCCTCCCACAGCGCGTTGCTCCCCGATTGGCGCGTCGCGTACCACGCCGCGGCCAATGCCATGTCAAGCGCGGCAGGATCAGGCTCGCCAAACCGCAATCGCGATTGCCGAACGGCCAGAAAATCGGTGCCCACCGCCCCGCGCCCGAACTCATCATCGGCGAGCACACTGGCCAGCAGCGCCCGATTCGTCGCCACTCCGACGATCTCGATTTCATCGAGCGCGCCGCGCAAAAGATCAATCGCGGCGGCGCGCGATTCCCCGTGCGCGATGACTTTGCCGAGCATGGGGTCGTAATACGTCGACACTTGATCGCCGGCATCCACGCCCGCGTCCAGCCGCAGGCCCGCTGCGAGGTTCGGCCAGTGCAGGTGCGAGATCGCGCCGACACTTGGCAAATAGCCTCGTGCCGGATCCTCGGCGTACAAACGCGCCTCGATGGCGAAGCCTTGCTGGGCGATTTCTGATTGCCGCTGCGGCAAGCCGGCACCTTGCGCAACACTCAGCTGCCACTCCACCAGATCGATGCCGGTGATGAACTCCGTCACCGGGTGTTCCACCTGCAAACGGGTATTCATCTCCATGAAGTAGAAATTTTGGCTCTCGTCCACCAGGAATTCGATGGTTCCCGCGCCGATGTAACCGACGGCGCGCGCCGCCTGAACCGCGGCCGTCGCCATTGCCGCGCGCACCTCATCGCGCAGGCCCGGCGCCGGCGCTTCTTCGATGATCTTCTGATGCCGGCGCTGCACCGAACAATCGCGATCGAAGAGACTCACGATCTGTCCGTGCGAGTCGGCAAAAATCTGCACTTCCACATGGCGGGCGGCGGCGAAATATCGCTCCAGCAGCAGCCGATCGTCGCCGAATGCGGTGCGCGCCAGGCGCTGCGCCGATTCGATGGCGGCCGGCATTTCGCCGCTGGAATGCACGACTTGCATCCCTTTGCCGCCGCCGCCGGCACTGGCCTTGATGATGAGCGGAAAGCCCACCCGCGCGGCCTCTTGCATGAGCCGCTGCGGTGACTGGTCATCGCCGTGATAGCCGGGCGCCACCGGCACGCCGACCGCCGCCATGGCCGTTTTCGCCGCGCTTTTCGAGCCCATCGCGTGGATCGCGGCGGCCGGTGGGCCGACGAAGATCAAATGCGCAGCGGCGCAGGCTGAGGCGAATGCCGCATTCTCGGATAGAAATCCGTAGCCGGGATGGATGGCATCGGCGCCTACGTGCTTCGCCAGCCCGATCACTTTGCCGATATCCAGATAGCTCAGCGCGGCGGGCGACTCACCGAGATAGTACGCTTCGTCGGCGCAGCGGACGTGTCGCGCGCCCCGGTCCGCGTCGGAATACACCGCAATGCTGGTCACCCCCAGGCGCTTTGCGGTGCGCGCGATGCGGCAAACAATTTCGCCGCGGTTGGCGATCAGCAGTCGTCGGATCACCGGCCGCCTCACATTCGAAACACGCCGAAGCGCGTGGCAGGCGTTTCTTGCGCCCTGCTCAACGCCAGCGCCAGGCCCAATACGCGGCGCGTGTCCAGGGGATCGATGACGCCGTCGTCCCACAGGCGCGCCGAGGCGTAGTACGGATGTCCCTGCCGCTCGAATTGCTCGCGAATGGGCGCTTTGAGCTGCTCTTCCTCCTCGGCGCTGAAGCTTTCCCCGCTGCGCTCCAAGGCCTCGCGCTTGATGGTCGCCAAAACGCTGGCCGCCTGTTCGCCCCCCATCACCGAGGTGCGGGCGTTCGGCCATTGAAACAAAAAGCGCGGGCTATAGGCGCGGCCGCACATGGCATAGTTGCCCGCGCCGAAGCTGCCGCCGATGACGACCGTGTACTTGGGTACTGCCGCGCAAGCCACGGCCATCACGAGCTTGGCGCCGTCTTTGGCGATGCCGCCGGCTTCGGCAGCCTGCCCCACCATGAAGCCTGCGATGTTCTGCAGGAATACCAGCGGTATGCGTTCCCGGCAGCACAATTCGATGAAATGCGTGCCCTTCAATGCACTTTCCGAAAACAGAATGCCGTTGTTCGCCAGGATTCCGACCGCGATGCCGTGGATGTCGGCAAAACCGCAGACCAGCGTGGTGCCGTACAGCGCCTTGAATTCGTCGAACCACGCGCCGTCGACAATGCGCGCGATGAGTTCGCGCACATCATAGGGCTTGCGGGTGCTTTGCGGCACGATGCCGTAAAGTTCGCCGGGGTCGAAGCCGGTCTCGGTGTCGCGCGCCGGATCTTGCGGCACGGTTCGCGCGGCGTTCGGCAATCTCAAGCGCGCCACGGCGCGGCGCGCAAACGCCAGCGCATGCGTGTCGTTCTCCGCATAATAATCGGTCACTCCGGATCGGCGGCAGTGCACATCCGCGCCGCCCAAGGCTTCCGCATCGATTTCCTCCCCGGTTGCCGCGCGCACCAGCGGCGGGCCGCCGAGGAACACGCGACCTTGATTGCGCACGATGATCGCGTGGTCGGACATCGCCGGCACGTAGGCCCCGCCCGCCGTGCAAGAGCCGTGCACCACTGCAATCTGGGAGATGCCCTGCGCCGATAGCCTGGCTTGATTGAAGAATATCCGGCCGAAATGATCCCGGTCGGGAAATACCTCGTCCTGTCGCGGCAGAAAGGCACCTCCGCTTTCAACCAGGTAGATGCATGGCAGTTCGTTGTCGCCGGCGATCTCCTGAGCCCGCAGGTGCTTCTTCACGGTTAGCGGGTAGTAAGTGCCGCCCTTCACCGTGGGATCATTGGCCACCACCATGCATTCCCGGCGTGAAACCCGGCCGATCCCGGTGATCAGGCCCGCCCCCGGCAGATCGACCCCATAGACGCCCTGCGCTGCGAGCGCGGAGAGCTCCAAAAACGGCGAGCCGGGGTCGAGCAGCGCGGCAATCCGCTCGCGCGCCAGCAGTTTGCCCGCTTTCTTGTGCTTGTCGCGGGCAGCGCTGCTGCCGCCCATCGCATTGTGCCGCAGGGTGGCGCGCAGATCCTCGACCAGGGACTGCATGAAGGCCTGGTTGGCGGCGAATTCGGCTGAGCGAGTGTCGATTTTGGAAGCGAGCTTGGCCATTGGCTTTGTTGCCCCGAGCGTGGCAGAATTGTCCGACAGTCCGATTATCCAACGATCCTGGTCCGATGACAATGGGGGCCACCGACCATGCCCAATTCTGCGTATCGTGAATTCAATTTCGGCCTAGGTGAAGTCATCGATACGGTCCGTGATCAGGTGCGGCGCTTCGCTCAGGAACGCATTGCGCCGCGCGCCAACGAGATAGACCGCAGCAACCTGTTCCCGCGCGATTTGTGGCGCGAGGCCGGCGAACTCGGGCTGCTGGGGCTCACCGTGAGTCCGGATCATGGCGGCGCCGGCTTGGGGTATCTCGCGCATACCATAGCGATGGAGGAAATCTCGCGGGCATCGGCCGCCGTGGGCCTAAGCTACGGCGCGCATTCGAATCTATGCGTGAACCAGCTGGCGCTGAACGCCACGGACCAGCAAAAGCAGCGCTATTTGCCGAAACTGATCAGCGGCGAGCATGTCGGCGCGCTCG
>Ga0210394_10001577_pt1 | contig 35673 bp, 30 predicted proteins | sample IncBWC12MmetaG_FD_160121 | JGI IMG/M metagenome (GOLD analysis project Ga0210394, IMG submission 160121) | Forest soil microbial communities from Barre Woods Harvard Forest LTER site, Petersham, Massachusetts, United States - Inc-BW-C-12-M | ecosystem: Environmental > Terrestrial > Soil >... | reverse complement strand
CCTTTGATTTTTTAGCTGGCATCCCCTATCCTACCCACTCCATCCAAGCGTTAGTCATTTACATTCTTGCTTTGGTCGGAACGATCGCGCGCCGGCCCGCCAAGTGGCTGGATCGCGCAATGCCTGGACTTTGCGCCTGAAATTTCGACGGAGGACGGAACGGATGAAAAAGATCTTGGGTTTACCGGCATTGCTGATACTTCTCAGTCTGCCTGTTATGGCGCAAGAGGCGCCCGCACCCGCGCCACCGCCTGAGCAGGAAAAGTCCGCGCCGGAGCCCCCCCCGGAAAAACCCGCGAATAAGACGCCACCGAAAAAGGATTGGGGACCCGCGACGCCGCGATGGGACATTAGCGGCGGGTATTCCTTCCTTTCTTACTATCCGCCGGCCACTGCGCGGATCAACACGAATGGGTTCGACGGTTCGATAGATTACAACTTGTTCAGGCGCTGGCTCGCCGTTGCCGCGGATGTAGCCGGGGACTTCAAAAACAGCGGGAACACTCTCAACGGGTCAACGAGTGTTTATACTTTCATGGTGGGACCGCGAATATATCCGTTCGGGCACGCTCATAAAATTGTTTTATATGGCCAGGCCCTTGTCGGTGGTGGATACGTCCATGTTTCGCACCCTGCTGTCGCGGGGTTTGGAGCATTCTCTGAATCTGACACGGCGAAAGCGTACGGAGCCGGCGGAGGGATCGACTACCGGCTGTCGCAGCACTGGGAGGTTCGAGCGATCGAAGGCGATTTCGTGCAAACGTATTTTTCCGTCCCGAATGGCTCATCCACCGGTGGCCCCCCCGTAAGCCGGAGCAACTTTAGAATCTCCGTAGGAATAACGTACCGTTTGGGCGAGAAGAAGTAGCTTCCTCCGTTTGAAAGTGCGCCGCGCTATCGTTTGTTGTTTTCAGAGCTCTTGTACTACATCGCCGTCCAAGCAATTGTGAGTTTGCCCTTGCGAAGTAGCCGACGCTCGTAGCAGATTACGTTGCGTGGAACTCCCTCTTCAAACCCCGACGCAGCGCCGCGCGCTGCTGATCGCATCTCTAGCTCTTGCTGCCCTTGTCAGTTTCCAGGCGATCAAGAACTGGGTGGCCGATCACCGCATTCATTCCTCTCGCCTCGATATTATGGAGCGCGGAGCTGCGCTCGAACCCGGCAACGCCGACGCATGGGATCGCCTAGGCCGCTACCAGCAATGGAATCTTGCGAATCCCGATCCGAACCAGGCCATCGCCAATTACTTGAAAGCCGTCCAGCGCGACCCGCATTCCGCCCACTACTGGATGGATCTTGCGGGCGCCTACGAATCCGCCGGCGATACCGTCCGCGCGCGCCAGTCCTTTGAACGGGCCAAAAATGCTTATCCTGCATCAGCCGAGGTCGGCTGGAACTTCGGAAATTTCCTTCTACGCCAAGAGGAATTTGCGGAAGGCTACGCGGAAATCCAGAAGGCGGTTCGCACGGATCCCAGTCTTCTCCCGCTGGCAATTTCGCGCGTCTGGCGTTCCAACCACGATGTCAACCAGATGCTCGACAAGGCACTGCCTCCGGATCGCGACGCCTATTTTGAGGCCTTGGATTATTTCGCATCAAATCAACAGTCCGACGCCGCCATCACAGTGTGGAAGCGTTTGCTGGCATTGGGTCAACCACTCCCGTTGGCTCGCTCATTTCCATTCGTCGACGAGTTGATCGCCGAAAGCCGTGCCGACGATGCGCGGCGCGTGTGGCGCGAGGCACTCGCCGCAGCAGGCAAGCCTCACGCAGAACCCGCGGGAAACTCTCTGATCTGGAATGGAGACTTCGCGGAGAACTTCGCAAACGGCGGCTTGGATTGGAGGTGGAGTGGACCAATCGGAGTAGCGATCGGTTTTGATTCAGTCCCTCCCTCCCACGGTGCGCGCTCTTTCCGCCTGGATTTCGGAGGAGGCTCCAACCTGGACCTCGGACAACCGCTACAGTACGTTCCGGTCGAACCGAGCCGCACCTACCATTTCCATGCTTATTTACGTACGGAAGGAATCACCACGGAAAGCGGGATGCGTTTTTCCATATATGATCCGCACTACCCGGCAGTTGTGAACTTGCGCACCGAAAATCTAACTGGCACAAATCCCTGGACTCCTGCCGATGCGGATGTCACCACCAGTCCCGACACGCATTTTCTTGTTGTTCGCCTGCTTCGAACCCCCAGCCGTTTGTTCGACAACCGCTTGAGCGGAACGGTCTGGCTCGCCGACGTCTCACTGGTGCCTTCCAATTCCGCGGCGGAGTCATCATCCCGATGAAAGCGCTGCGCGGCGGAATCTTCGTTCTCATCGCTTTCAGCGTGCTCGCTCATGGCGCAGTGGAAGTGTGGTCGGAATCGCTTCTTGAAATGGGAGCCGCAACCCTTCTTGCGCTCTGGACCGCGTTGCTCTTGAAGCATCCGGAACTTAAGGTTCGCTGGAACCCGCTGAATTGGCCGGCGTTGGGATTTCTGGTAATTGGAGTCGGCCAGCTCGTTTTTCACCAGACCGCCTATGCATTTCTCACGCGCACGGAATTGCTCAAGATGACTTCGTACTTTATTGTCTTCTTCCTGGTGGCGCAGGCGTTTCGCGAGCGCGCTGACTTGATGAAGGTGGCCTGGTTCCTCATTCTTCTCGGTTTCGTGGTATCGCTTTTCGGCATTACGCAGGCATTCACTTCGTCGGGTGAAATCTATTGGTTCCGCAAGCTCACGCTGGGAGGCGATCCGTTCGGCCCCTACGTGAATCGCAACCACTTCGCGGGATTCATCGAATTGGTTGTGCCTGTTGGTCTGGCATTGGTTGTGTTTCGGGGATTGCGCAACGACTTGTTCCCCATGGCCATGTTGCTGACGATTGTTCCCATCGGGGCGCTGATTCTCTCCGGCTCGCGAGGCGGGATCGTCTGCTTCGCGTTCGAAGTCGGCGTCCTGGCCCTGCTCGTTCTCAGCCGCAGAGGGAAGCTCAGCTCAGGGATTGGAGCAGCTGTAGTCTTGGGTCTCGCAGCAGTCGCTCTGATTGCGTGGATGGGCGCTGGAAAGGCCATCGAGCGATTCTCAAAGCTGCGCCCAGGCGAGGTATCGCTAGGGCGGCGCGCGACGATGTTTCGAGGAGCGGCCCGCGTGTTTTTCGATCATCCCATTGCAGGCAGCGGCGTCGGCACGCTGGTCACGGTCTTTCCGCGGTTCGACAACTCATACGACGGCAAAGTAGTGGATCACGTCCACAACGACTATATCGAAACGTTGGCGGAAACAGGTGTTCTGGGCGGATTGTGCGGATTGGCGTTCTTGTGGATTTTGTTCCGCGACGCCCAAAGGAATTTCGCCGCGGAACAGGGCCACTTTTCTCGCGCGCTGCATGCCGGAGCCATCACTGCGCTGAGCGGCCTTCTGCTTCACAGTTTCGTCGACTTTAACCTTCGCATCCCCTCGAACATTTTGCTGTTTCTACTGCAAGCCTATCTCGCAACTTCGCCGCCCCTGCCTCCCGAAGCTCCCGCAACGGGCCGTCGTGCTCGCAGCCACGCCACCGTTTCCACCGAAGTCGCCAGCCGATAGATTCAGCGATGCTGAGGGAATTATCTTAGCTGCAGGACACTTTGGTACAGTGCCAGATATCGGCGTGCCTGAACTTCCAGTTCATATTCCTGCACCGCGATACGCCTGCTTTCTCTCACCATGGACGCTCGGCGCTCGGGATCATTCAGAAGATTCGCAATCGCACTCCGCAGCGCTCGCACGTCACCAACGGGTACCAGCGTTCCCGTGACGCCGTCGCGGACCACATCCGGTATACCGCCGGCCGAAAACGCTACCGTGGGAATTCCGCAGGCCAGAGCTTCGAGTGCGGTCAGCGGCAGATTGTCCTCCAGCGAAGGCACGACAAACACATCGGTCGCGCTATAGACCAGCGACAAAGTGAGATCGTCGCGAACGTAATTTATCGTCTTGCTGCGCAGGCCAACTATTCTTGAACTTACATTCCGCCCAACGGCAAACACGAATAAGCCGGGAAGATCCCCCAGTCCCCGAAGCGCCTCCAGCAGCAAGTCCAGTCCCTTCCTCTTTTCATTCGCCCAATCCGCCAGGAAAAGGACAACCTTGGCGTCCGAAGGAATTTCAAAAAGTTGGCGAGCCAGCCCACGGTCACGCGGCTGAAATCGATCGGTTTCCAATCCATATGGAATCACTGTCACAGGAAGATGCCCAAACAACGAGCTTTTCTCGGCTTCGGCTGCGAGCCAACGGCTTGGCGCGACGACCCGCATCCTATTCCCACTGGCGCTTCCACCGAAGGTCGCGAACGCGTTCTTCTTTCGTTTCCAAACCTGTGCTGACAGGTCGTCTAATTTTGACGAGCGCATCTGCGGGCAAGCCCCACAATGCTCCCTAAACCGGCCGCACCCGCCGTCAAAATGGCAGCCGCCGGTAAACGGATTCATGTCGTGCAGGGTCCACACGACGGGAAGGCTTGGCGGAAGCCGGCGAAAGAAATCTTTATAGTCGATGAGTCCCGCCACCCAATGAAGATTCAAGATATCGCTCGGCGGCAGTTGGCGTAACGCATCCCCATTATGTTCGCTGCGGTCGTCGCTCATGAACGTAGATCCAGACGGGCGCGAATTGAGAGGTTCCCGGCTATACCGAAGTAGACGCCTCTTAATGATTCTCCGAAACCGGGTTGGAACATCCCTAGGAGGGCTGAAAAGAACGACTGCGTCGTCATCCGTTACCTTCTGTTGAACCAGGAGCCTCGATTCCTGCCCCAGCGCAAGAAGGCTGGTGTGCAGACGATACGCTGCTCGGGCAGCACCCCCGGTTGAATCATAGGTGTTGATGTGCGTGATCCTCACCGCCGGCTTGCCTCCATATACAGCGAATCCGGCTTGTAAACGCTGCCATCAGCTTCGGTGTCGAGGTGAAAGTCATTCCAGCCGGGAATGCGGCTCTCGGCGGGACCAACCGCCCGGGCGTCGTAAAATCCCGCCGATTCCAAAAGCCTTGCTAGCGAGTAACGGTCGTACATCCAGCGATGGATCTCGCCCGACTGCCGAAAAGCGCTGGCATCGTAGACGCGAATTCCTTTCCTTCCCAGCGCCAACCGGGCCAACTTGCGCGACAGAAAGCTTCCAATGCCCCTGCTCCGTGCCTGGGTCGGACGCGGACCGCTTGCCTCGATCAGCCTTCGGAATTCTCCCCCGAGCCGGGAGGCTACGAATTCGCGCTCCGGAACGGGCTCGCGCCTCAAATAAGCAAGCATCTCTCCGCCCGAAGTTTCACGCACGGTCTGGTCGTACATCTCGAGTAGAATCCATTCGTACCGTTGCCGCCAGCTCGCGTCACCCTCCAATGATTTCGTCAACGCTTCCAGGTAGAGGCGCGCAATCGCTTCCAGATCCGGCACGGCGATGCGGATAACGCCGTTTGGCCGCAGGACGCGTCCGCAACGCTCCAGCAAACGCAAGCCGTCCGCTTTGGAAAAATGTTCGAGCACGTGTGAGTGGTACACAACATCGAACGACCCGTCGGGAAACGGCAGGTCGTTTTGAAGGTCCCACAACTGAACGGACTCGCTGGCAGGATGAAGATCGAGATTTACCCAATGCGGATGAAATCGTTGTCCACAACCAATGTTGAGGTACTTAATCACGTAGGTTCAGGCGCGCGCATATAACGCGTAAATGGTTTGTTCACGGAGAATTCGACGGTCGCATTCATGATTTCAGGACTAGCGTGCTTTGCCTTCAAGAGCCTGCAATTGGGCGACGGTTTGGTGAGAAATCACGGGACGCCAATGCAAGTTCACCAAAACGCTTCCATATCGCGCGCCCGCATACTGCCACATTTTGCTGCCGGACTCTTCGACCCTGAACGATAGTACATGCTCGTGCAGGTCAAGAATCTCGACATTCGGTCGGTGCGCGGCTACCTGGAGCGAATAGGTATCTGGCGCTAGAAGCGCGCCCGGAACTTCAATGAGAAACGCATGCTCGCCCGCTTCCAAACTGATCACCTCACCGCCTGAGTCGGAGAGATTTGAAGTAAACACCGGCTGATGCATTGAATTGTCGACGCGAAATGAAAGTTCGACCCCTCGCACATTTTGCCGAGCCAGAACCTGCACGCCAATCTGGAATCCGTCGTTCACGCCGACACTCCCCGTAGGAATGCCGTCTTTGCCGGCAATCCACACACGGCCCATCACCACGGATGACTTCGGATTTGCCTCCGGGTTCAAGCACGCCTGCCCGTCGTTGCTTTGATTCGCGGAAAGATACTGTGCGATGACCCCGGTCGGTGAACCCGCCATTATGATTTCGCCCTCTTCGATCAGTAGGCACCGGCTGCACAGTTGCGTTATCGCCCCCATATTGTGGCTGACGAAAACAATCGTGCGGCCCGAGCGGGAAATATCGCCCATTTTTCCCAAGCATTTTTTTTGAAAGGAGGCGTCCCCCACGGCAAGCACTTCATCAACGAAGAGGATTTCCGGCTCCAGATGCGCGGCCACCGCAAACGCCAAACGTACGTACATGCCGCTCGAATAGTGTTTCACTGCCGTGTCGATGAATTTCTCCAGCTCGGCGAAGGCGACAATTTCATCAAACTTGCTGGAAATTTCTTGCTTGCCCATTCCCAGAATCGCGCCATTGAGGTACGTGTTTTCCCTGCCGGTAAGCTCGGGATGAAATCCCGTTCCCACTTCGAGAAGCGTGCCGACGCGGCCCGTAATTTCCGCCCAGCCCGTGGTAGGCCGGGTGATGCGCGACAGGATTTTCAGCAGCGTGGTCTTGCCCGCCCCGTTTCGTCCAATTAGGCCGAGCACTTCTCCTTCCCGGACTTCCAGGGAGACGTCTTTCAAAGCCCAGAAAATTTCGTCCTTGGGCCGGCGGAACACCGACAGAGGCGATTTCAGCGCGCGGCTCAATTGATCGCGCAGCAAACCGCTCTGCTGAAGACCACCCCGGCGGTATCGCTTGCCGAGCCCTTCGCCGTGAATGACGGTCGCGTTCATCCCTCGTTCTCAAATCCATTCTAACCTGCAACCCGATTTTGCGAGCAAACAGAACGGACCGTCCGTGCCGGTCAGGGTGTCAAAATTGAGTCCAATCGCGACAAGTGTCGAAGGCCGCCGCGCCTCTTGCGGCAACGCATTGTCTTAGGCATAGTGTCGCGCGGACGCGCCGGGGAAATGAAAATTTCAATGTCCTCGCGGCTTCGGCCTAAATCATGACCGGCCTCTTCTCATCGGAACACGAAGTTTTGATCGAATGTTTGATCCTCTGCTCCATCGCCGCGTTTTTTTTCCCCAGGCTCGGGAACCGATGGTTTCGCCGCGTCGAACTGCTCGGTTCCCGCCTCGCAGTCCGAAAGCGTCTCGCCATTTTCTCGATTGTTGGCTTGGCGATTCTGGCCCGTCTCAGCTTCCTGGGCATTGACCCCGTCCCCGTCCCGCAAGTTCATGATGAGTTCAGCTATTTGCTCGCCGGCGACACGTTCGCGCACGTGCGTTTGACGAATCCCCCGCACCCTATGTCGGTGTTCTTCGATACCTTCCACGTCAATCAGCACCCAACCTACATGTCGAAATATCCGCCCTCACAGGGCGCCGCGCTCGCGCTAGGCGAGCGGCTGGGAAATCCATGGATCGGAGTCCTGCTCAGCGTGGGCGCAATGTGCGGAGCAATTCTCTGGATGCTTCAGGGCTGGCTGCCCGCGCGTTGGGCGCTGCTCGGCGCGCTGCTCGTGCTGCTTCGATTCGGCCTATTCAACTACTGGATCGACAGCTACTGGGGTGGCGCGGTAGCGGCAACCGGGGGAGCGCTCGTCATGGGCGCGATTCCCCGCATCCTGAGGCGTCAACGTCCGCGCGACGCCCTGCTTCTGGGATTGGGCGCCGCAATTCTGGCGAATAGCCGCCCGTTTGAAGGCTTTGTCCTTTGCTTGACTGTCGCGTGCTTTCTCGGCGTATGGCTGATCAGACGAGCGAGCCCTCCCTGGAGAATCAGTCTGCCGCGGGTCATCCTTCCGCTATTCGCGATGCTGATCTTAACGGCGGCCTTTATCGGCTATTACAACTGGCGGGTCTCCGGAAATCCCTTCGTTCTACCTTTCACCATCAACAATCGCACGTACATGACTACGCCTCTCTTCATCTGGCAAAAAGCGCGAGCGCCTTTGCAGTACGCCAATCAGCAATTTTCCGATTTTTATAACGACGACAACCGCGGCTACTGGATGTTCTGGTTCCAGAGCGGAATGCATCGCCTTCTGGAGCACACGGTCGAAGAAATCCGCGTCTTTCTGTACGCATATTTCGAGCCGCAATTTATTCTGCTTTTGATCGCAATCCCTTGCGTCCTTCGCGGCCGCAAAATGCGTTTTCCCTTCGCTCAGTTTCTATTCTGCCTGCTGGCCTCGTTAACGAGCATCTGGTTCTGGCCGCATTACGTCGCCCCGCTTACGGCAACCGTATTCCTTCTCGTCGTGCAGGCCCTTCGTTATCTGCGCCGTTGGGAATTTCGAGGACGCCCCATCGGAGTCGGTCTTTCGCGCGTTATTGTTTTGTTCACCGTGGCCATGATTCCGCTTCACGCCATCGAGGCCATCCGCAATCCACAATCCCTGTCTCAATTCGAAACGCGCATGCCCGAGCGCGCAACCATCGCCGCACAACTCGAAGCCATGCCCGGCAAGCAGCTGGTAATCGTCCGCTATTCGGACGACCACGATCCGAACGAAGAATGGGTTTACAACCGGGCCGATATCGACCGCGCAAAAGTGGTATGGGCGCGCGAAATCCCGGATTTGAACATCCAGCCTTTGCTGGAATATTTCCGCACGCGAACGGCTTGGTTGGTCGAACCGGACGCATCACCGCCGCGCCTCTATCCCTATTCCGCGAACGCGGAATAGCAGTTCGAACGATCGGGGGAAAATAGTCTCAGTCTCTCTTCTGGCAGAGGATTTGATACTGCGCGCCCAAGGGCAGCTTCGCGACGAATTTCTCGGTTGGTCTAGCCAGGCTTAGAAACCGCGGAAATATAAAAAGGAAGTCCGTTCTCAGGACCGTGAACCCTTCGGAACGCACGAGTCGCTTGGCTTCCGGCGGGTTCAGCGTCACGGCATCCTTGTCGAAAGCGCAGTGCGCCATCACGTGCCGCGTTCCGGGATTCCACGGATTGTTCTCCCAAAACGAAAACAATCCGCCTTTGCGAAGCGCGCGATGAATAAAACGTAGCGCTTGTCCGCGTTCCGCACCAGGTATGTGGTGAAACACTCCATTGCAATAAGCGAGATCGACGCTTTCGGAGGAAGTGTATTTATCGATCGGTGTGAACTGGATTCGCTCTGATGCATGGTTTTTTCGCGCAACATCCAGAGAGCGCTGCGACAAATCGACGCCTACCGTCGTCTCTGCCCCCAGCATTTCTAGCAGCAGTCCCGTTGTGGACCCCGTGCCGCAGCCATAGTCCATCACGCTTCGCGGCTTCGTTCCCATTCGCTGAAGAATGCCGGCCAGCCACTTCACGCGACCCTGCGCAAAGTACGTGCGGTCTTCTCCGGATGCGGCGAGAGCCTCGGCGAGATCGCGGTCGTAGGAATCGGCGAAAGAATCGAACTCCGCGATTCCCGTCACCGCCTGGCCATTCCCAGCACGCTGAGGAAGAAACTGGATAAGATAATTTGGATTCCTAGAATCAGCGATACGAAGCCGGGAATCACGATCCGCAGCGCCGCGTCCGGATCGAGCGGCCCGAAATGATGGCTGCGCCAATAGCTCAAGCCAAAAATCCACAGGCCGGCGCCGCCCAGCACCAGCAATACGCCCGCGATCAATCCCGTTTCCAGCGTGACGTACCTGTACAGGCGATTCATCCGCGGGTCTTCCGGCAACAATCCTTCGGAGATCGCAAATATCTTGCTGAATGCCGCAAAATTCACGGATTGAAATCCAATCAAAATGGCCATCGCCCCGAACAGCAGTGTGCTGTAGTCAAATGTAATTCCACCGATCGTTCGCGGCTGAGGAAGCAGCCACGCACACACCGCGGTCCCCGCGAGAAAAAGTCCCGCTCCGGGATACAGGAACAACCAGCGCGGGCTGTACAGCAAAAGAAACCGCAGATAGCGCCATCCGTCGCGCCACGTTCGCAGATGGGGCGGGCGGTCGCGTCCATCCGGCGAAAGCGTCGTCGGAATTTCCGCGATCCGCAAATTGAAGAGCGTCGCTTTCACCACCATCTCGGTGGAGAACTCCATCCCCAGCGTCCGCAGCTGCAATCGGTCGATCGCTTCTTTGCGGAACCCGCGCAGCCCGCATTGAAAATCACCCACCGGACATTTGAAGAACAGCCGGCCCAGCCAGCTCAGCCCCGGATTTCCCAGGTAGCGATGCAATAGCGGCATCGCTCCCGGACGGATTCCACCCTGAAATCGATTCCCCATCACCAGGTCGAATCCATCATTCAACTTGTCGACGAAGTCTCCAATCTGAGTGAAATCGTAACTGTCGTCGGAATCGCCCATGATCACGAGCCTGCCGCGCGCTGCAGCGATGCCCGCGCGCAACGCGCTGCCATATCCCTTCGTCGGCACAGGCACCACTCGCGCTCCGAGCGCGATGGCGATTGCCTGCGAACCATCCGTGCTCCCGTTATCCGCCACGATCACTTCCCCATGGATGCCCCGGCTCTTGAGCGTGGCAAACGCCTTCTGGATGCACGTGCCGAGCGTCAGGCTTTCGTTCAAACACGGCATCACCACGGAGACTTCCGGTGCGATCGGCTCAATCTCGAGCGATTCGGCCCGGGCGAGCGCCGCTTCATCGGGGGACGATGCGGATTTCGCGATCTCGGCCGCAGCGTCCAGAGGTCGTATCCGAAAATTCTGCTTCATTCATTTCCCCAAGCTTGCCTGTGCGATCGCGCGCCTGTCGGCGCTGGTGCGAACTCAATGCTCCAATTCCAATAGCTTCGCCATCTTACCACTGCCGCTCAGCGGTTGCTGCGTCGCCCTCGATCGCCGCCGAGGTCCGCCGCTGCCGTTCGAAATCGTGGCGCGCCCCTTCGAAGATTTACGCAAACAGTCCTTCAACAAATCATCCAAATGTGGTATAAGGGAGTGTAGAGTTTAGGTATATGCTTCTGTAGCTAGCCGCAGCAACGCAGCAAGACCCGCGAGTGAATCGCAGCCCGAAGTAAAAACAAAAGAAATAGAAGCAAGAATGGAAAAAAGAAGGGGCGAAATTAAAATGCTCGACGAAACAGTCGACTGCAGGGACTATGGCGTGCCCGCCACCTGCCGAGGCCTGCCCTTAGGCGAAGGACCGAGCCTGCAGGATCACTCCGCCCTCATTTCTAATCGGCGCCGCTGCAGATTAGAATTCCCCGTAACTACTTGCAAACAAAGGACGCAGTGCAATTCTAATCGGCGGAAATCGGCCATTTATTCGTTTTTGCAAATCGGCTTTCCACTCTCCCGCGTCGCCGCGATTCTAATCGACAGAGCATGCCAATTAGAATTGCGTCTAATACCTTGTAGAATCAATGAAAATCCCAAGTCTAATCGTCGCTGGATTGCGATGTTTCAACCCGGACAAATTGCGTGCTTTTTTGTGTTCGCTCGAGCCGCGGATTTCGACAATTTCCGTCCATTGCGCGACGCGAACTGCCGAAGCTCTCGATTGACAGTAGCGGCGCTACTAGGCCATAGTGTTTCGGGGTCATTTTCTGATGTCGGTGATGCTTCGCGAGACCTTCTCCTCGCGGCTGGTAAAGCTTTTTTGTGTCTCCTTTGCGCTCGCCCTGCTGGGCGCTCCGCTGGCCTATTGTCAGCAAAAGGAACAGACTTCGCAGCAGACCAACCAGAAAATCCAGCAGCTTGCCGCTACCGCTCACGCCCGGCCCTCCGACTCTCCCATCGGAAGCGGCGATCTTCTGCATATCGATGTCTTCGACATACCGGAACTCACTCGCGAAATGCGCGTCAGCGAGTCTGGTGACATTAGCTACCCTTTAATCCCAGGCAAAATCGTGGCTGCCGGCGTCACTCCTTTTCAGCTCGAAGAAAAGATCGAGCAGTTACTGATCGAGAACGGATTAGTGACGCACCCCCAGGTTTCTGTCTTCGTGAAAGAACAAGTCAGCCACCCGGTTTCAGTTGTTGGCGCGGTGGCGCATCCCATGGTGTATCAGATTATCCGTCCGACGACTTTGCTCGAACTTCTCGCACAGGCCGGGGGCATCACCGACGATGCGGGCGGAGCCGTTTTGATTACGCGCTCGCGGCCCAGCGCGGAGGTCGTTCCAGTCAAAGACAACGTAACTCCATCCGCAGACGATGCCGCTGCCGCGACAGCCGATCGGGCAACCGAACGGGCAGTCGACCCGCCGCCGGAGGCGCAGACGATCACCGTTCAACTCCGGGATCTTTTGGATTCGGGCAACTCCGCGTTCAATGTTCCCGTGTATGGCGGTGACATCGTCAGCATTCCTCGCGCGGGAATCGTCTACGTTACCGGCTTCGGGGTTTCGCAACCGGGCGGCTACGTCGTGCAAAGCCGCGGAGAGCAAATCACCGTGCTGAAAGCCGTGGCTCTCGCCCATGGGCTTACTATCTTCGCGAAAGCCGACGATGCGGTCATTCTGCGGAGAAATCCTCTGACCGGAAAGAAAGATGCCATACCCGTTCGCATCAAACAGATTGAGAAACACAAAACGGACGACGACCCATGTTGTCGAACGACATCTTGTACATACCAGACAGCGCCGGAAAGAAGGCGCTCGCGCGCGGCGCCGAAGCCGCCGTGGGAATTGGAACTGGATTGATCATTTATCGCGGCGGCAGTTTGTAACGATGCGGACCGAGATTTCGACCCGTGGTGGAATCGCTTTGAAGGACTACGCTTGATGGAAGAAGCATCCAGACTCATTGCTCGGGACCGCAAGGCCACTGATTCACTGGCCGTCCTTCCGGCTCCTTCGTTACTCCCGTGGGAGCAAATGCCCCGTGAGACGCATCTCCTTGATTACGTAATTATCCTGCGCAAGCATCAGTGGCTAATACTTACGTTCCTCCTCACCGTCGTAACCGTCGTGACCATCGCCACCTTTAAGATGATGCCCGTCTACGAAGCGGCGGCGCGCGTGGAAGTCGACAAAGAATCCCAATCGATGCTGCCGTTTCAGCAAGTAGGTTCCTACGATGAATTCATGGACATGGAGAACTACATAGAGACGCAGGCGAAGATTCTGCAAAGTGAGACCCTGGCGCTGCAGACGATCAAGTCCCTAGATCTGGGGCGTTACCCTGAGTTTGGAGGCGGCGCCAATGCAGCGTCCTGGACCCATGGCGGTGCGACTCCGAAGCGTCCGGCGATTCTAGGCGCCTTTCTCGGGGGGCTGAGCGTCAAACGAGTGCCCAACAGTCGGTTGATCGAAGTAAAATTCGAAGCGGAAGATCCGCAACTGGCCGCTCAGGTGGTCAACACGCACTTGCAGAACTACATCGAACAGAATTTTCGAAGCAAGTATGACGCGACAACGCAAGCTTCCAATTGGCTTTCCTCGGAACTCGAAGAGCTGCGCATCAAAGTGGAAAAATCCGAGGATGCGCGAGTCGCATACGAGCGGCAAAACCAGATCTGGCAAATCGATGAAAAGCAGGACATCACCACTCAGAAGCTCTCTGACCTGAGCAAAGCGGTTACCGAGGCGCAAACGGTGCTCGCGGAAAAAGAAGCTCTCTACCGCATGGCTGTCGCGGGAAACGTTGATTCCATGACCGCTGCTCGCGAAAGTGGAGTTCTTCCCGATCTGCTGAAGAAAAAGTCCGAGCTCGACGAGCAATACGCCGACGCGGTGAACCTGTACGGCCCCAACTACCCCAAGGTCCAGCGACTCGCGGCGCAGCAAAAGGAGCTGGGTGAAGATTTGGCAAGAGCTCGAAAGACGGCCACCGAAAGCGTCCAGCAGAATTACACTACGGCGCAAAGCCGGGTCGAGCTGCTGCAGGAAGCTCTTGATAAGCAAAAGTCCCAGGCGAACGACCTCGCCGAAAAACTGGTGCAGTACCACATCCTTCAGCACGACGCGGAGTCCAACAAACAGCTTTACGATGGCCTCCTTCAGAAGCTGAAAGAGGCCGGGATCACGGCCGGTCTGCGCTCAAGCAATATTCGGGTGGTTGACCCGGCGCTGGCACCTTCTTATCCTTCGAGGCCTCAGAAAGCGCGCAACATCCTTCTGGGCTTTTTGGTCGGGCTCGTTGGCGGAGTTGGCCTAGCACTTTTCCGCGAGTATCTGGACAATACCGTGAAGTCGCCGGACGACGTCGAAGCGCTGACGGGGCTTCCGTCTCTCGCGGTAGTGCCGTCTCTTCCGGGCCTAACCGGCCACCAGGGCCGGCTATCGAAATTGGCGCGCGAGGGCGCGCCTCAAGGAACATCGGGATCGCGTGTCGAGTTGCTCTCCTACATGCAGCCGAAGTCGCAGATCTCGGAGGCATTCCGCGCGCTGCGCACATCCTTGCTGCTTTCGCAGGCGGACCATCCACCGCAAGTGATCCTTGTCACCAGCGCTCTTCCTCGCGAGGGGAAAACCACCGCAGCGGTAAATCTCGCCGTCACGCTGGCGCAACTCGGCGACCGCACGCTGCTCATGGATTCCGATCTGCGCAAGCCCGGTGTTCGGCGAGCGTTGAATTTGACCATGGGTAAGGATGTGGGATTGAGTTCTTACCTCGCCGGCGTCTCCACTCTTGACGAAGTTTTGATGCCGCATCCGACGATCAGTAATCTCGTGGCGCTTACAACCGGGCCAGTGCCTCCTAGCCCGGCGGACCTGCTGTCATCGCACCGGATGCGCGAGGGCATCGCTGAACTCAGGCGGCGCTTCAAGTTCGTTGTGATCGACTCACCACCGATTATGGCGGCGACGGATGCCGTGATTTTGTCCGCTCTTACCGATGGCGTGCTGCTCGTTGTGCGCAGCGGCACAACGCCAAAAGAAGCCTTCACACGCACTCGTGACCTTCTCGCAGCGGTGAAGTGCCGGCTTCTGGGCGTGGTGTTAAACGCAGTAGATTCCAGCGCACCGGATTATTACTACTCCTATCGCTATTACCCGTATGCGTATGGATATGGCTACGGCGAAGACGCGGAAAAAGCGACACGCTTCCCGTCCGGGTCTGACGAAGCAGGCGAGTCCTAGAGATGGGGAGGATATTTTGCGCTACTTAATAACAGGCGGAGCGGGCTTTATCGGATCGCATCTAGCCGACGCGCTATTGGCGCGCGGCGATGAGGTTTTCATACTCGACGATCTCTCCACGGGTAGCGTTCAAAATATCCGTCATCTGAAAACGAACGGTCACTTTCACTACTTTTTCGATTCGATCACCAACAAGCAGCTGCTGGCCGAGCTTGTAGATGAATCGGACGTCGTGTTTCATCTCGCAGCGGCCGTCGGAGTGCGCCTGATCGTCGAAAGCCCGGTTCGCACTCTGGAAACGAATGTCTATGGCACGCAGCTCGTGCTGGACGCGGCCTCAAAAAAGAAAAAACTGGTGTTCACCGCATCCACTTCCGAGGTATACGGCAAAAGCGACAAGGTCCCTTTCCACGAGGGCGCGGATCTCGTGCTCGGCCCGACGACTATCGGGCGATGGAGTTATGCGGCATCCAAGGCGCTGGATGAATTCCTTGCGCTGTCGTACTGGAAAGAGAAGAAACAGCCCGTGGTAATTGTGCGGCTGTTCAACACGGTCGGGCCGAGGCAAACCGGCCGCTACGGAATGGTACTGCCGAATTTCGTCCGGCAGGCGCTGGAGGGATCGCCGATTACCGTTTTCGGATCCGGCCAGCAGTCGCGCTGCTTTTGCGACGTGCGCGATGCCGTGGAGTCGATTCTCCGGTTGATTGCAACCGATAAAGCGGTGGGCGAAGTTGTAAACGTGGGGAGCGATCAGGAAATCTCGGTGGAAGGCCTTGCTCAGGTGGTGAAGCAGCGCACCAACAGCGAATCGCCAATCACTTTTACTCCCTACGAGCAAGCGTACGAACCGGGATTCGAAGATATGCAACGCCGCGTACCCGCGCTCGAAAAGCTGCAACGCTTAACTGGATTCCGTCCGGGTATTTCTTTGCATGAAATCGTGGACCGCGTCGTGGATTACCATCAAAGAAGAAGGGAAGAAGATTTCACCGAAGCGGGCCAACGCGCGGGAAATACGGCGGCCGAAGCGCAAGCAGCCGGCTCAATTGCACCTTGAGCGGCGCTAGCTTGCAAAAAACCGGGTGCTTCCCGTTCGCTCGGCATACGATCAAGGACAAGTCGAAGCTGTTTCGCAGGGCTCATGCACCCGCTGAAAGACTGGCGTAACCTTTCCCGCTACGAGAAGTGCCTGCTCGGCCTGTTTATTCTTACTCTTCCATTGATGAACCCGTGGGTGCGCGGCGACGGCGTTGGATATTACGCGTACGGCAGGGCTCTTCTGATCGAACACCGGCTCGATTTCACGCAGGATTGGATCCGCGCGAATTCCACTTTCCGCATGGGAAGGGTCGATACTGAAGACCACATTTTGCCGGACCAATACACGCGGGCGGGGCGGCTCGACAATCACTTTACGGTTGGACCTGCGATTCTCTGGTCCCCGTTTCTTCTCGCAGCACACCTGACCGTCAAGACAAGCGATGCGTTAGGCGCTCATGTTGCGGCCGACGGCTTTTCCCGGCCCTACATTGTTGCGATGGCTTGCGGAACCGCCGTGTATGGTTTCCTGGGGATCTGGCTGTCGTTTCGAATCGCGAAGAAATTTTTCCCGGAGCGCTGGGCGTTTCTTGCAACGCTGGGCGTCTGGCTGGGAAGCTCGCTGCCGGTTTATCTGTACTTCAATCCTTCATGGTCGCACGCTCACTCTGCTTTTATGGTCGCGCTTTTTGCGTGGTATTGGCTGCGCACGCACGACGAGCGAACTCCTCTCCAATGGATTTTGCTGGGCCTGATCGGCGGATTGATGATGGACGTGTATTACCCGAACGCCATTCTGCTTCTGCTGCCGGCGTTGGAATCGCTGCGCGCGTATTGGGCGCATTTTCAGGAATCATCCGTGACGCGAAACAGTTTAGATCTCATGCTCGCTCGAGACGCGCTGTTCGTGATTGCATTGTTTCTCGCTGTTTTGCCGACGTTTCTCACTCGCTGGATCGTGTACGGCAATTTGCTCGAGTCAGGGTACATCCCAGTGCGCGATTGGCATTGGACTTCGCCGGCGCTTGGCAACGTGCTGTTCTCGGCCGATCATGGGCTCTTTTCCTGGACTCCGGTGCTAGGTCTGGCCTGCCTCGGGTTGATTTTGTTTTGGCTCCGCGAGCCGTGGTTTGGAGGGAGCCTACTCCTGGTGTTCGCGATGTTTTATTATTTCATCGCAAGCTATCCCGACTGGGACGGTATATCGTCATTCGGCAACCGTTTCTTTGTTTCGTTGACAGCGCTGTTCGTCGTGGGGCTCGCGGCGTTTTTTGATTGGCTGGGGCGCGTTTGGCAACCGCGCCAGGTTGCCGTCTTCGCATACGCGTCGACAGCTTTGTTTGTCGTGTGGAATCTGGGCCTGGTTTTTCAATGGGGCACGCACTTGATTCCAGCGCGCGGCCGAATTTCATGGCGCGACGCGGCCTATAACGAAGTCGTAGTGGTGCCCTCGATGGCCACTCGCACTTTGAAGAATTACCTGACGGGCAGAAGCCAGCTCATGCACCATATCGAGCAGGAAGATCTCAATAAACTGAAGTCCCGGCAAGCGGCGGACACCCAATGAGCATCGCAGCCACTAATCCTCAACCCGCTACACCCGCGAAGCCTCCCGTCCTGCGCATCGCGCCGGTCGCGCACTGGTGGGCGCTTCCCTTCGGTGAGCTTTGGGATTATCGCGAGTTGCTTTATTTTTTCATCTGGCGCGATATTAAAGTCCGTTACAAGCAGACGGCCATCGGTGCCGCGTGGGCGGTGCTCCAGCCGTTTTTGACGATGTTGATTTTCAGTCTTTTTTTCGGCAAACTCGCCCACATTCCGTCGCAGGGCCTTCCCTACCCGATTTTTTACTACAGCGCGCTGCTCCCGTGGATGTATTTCGCCGCGGCGCTGCAAAACGCTACTAACACGATCGTCGAAAACCAGCGCCTCATCACGAAAGTTTATTTCCCCCGGCTCGATTTGCCGCTGTCGTCGGTGCTCTCGGGACTCGTTGATTTCGGAATCTCGTTCCTGATGTTCGTGGCGATGATGGTGTACTACGGCATCCGGCCTACACCCGCGCTGCTGTGGCTTCCGGCGTTTCTGTTGTTTGCCGTGCTGACGGCGCTGGGAGTGGGCCTGTGGCTCGCAGCGCTGAATGCGATGTATCGCGACGTGCGATACGTCCTGCCATTCCTGGTGCAGTTTTGGATGTTTGCTTCGCCCGTCGCGTATCCTGCTTCGCTCGTTCCGGCGAAATGGCGCTGGCTGTACGGGCTCAATCCGATGGCAGGCGTGATCGAAGGGTTCCGGTGGTCGTTGACGGGCAACGGAGAAGCCCCAGGACGTTTAGTCTTTATTTCAGCGGTTGCGGTGCTAGCTGTCTTGCTGGGCGGAATCGCATACTTCCAGAAAATGGAAACCGTCATCGCGGATGTGGTGTAAGCGAAAAGCCTCTGAACGTCCTGAAAAATGAGCAACAGCGTCATACACGTCGAAGGGCTGGGCAAGCGCTATCGCATCAGCGGACGCGAACGCTACTTCGCGCTGCGGGACGTGCTTGCGCGGGCGCTGACGGCGCCTTTCCGCCGCAGGCAGCGCGGTGCGGCGGAGTATCTGTGGGCGCTTCGGGATGTTTCGCTCGACGTGCAGCAAGGCGAAGTGGTCGGGCTGATCGGCCGCAATGGCGCGGGAAAGACCACGCTTCTGAAGCTTCTTTCGCGGATCACTCGGCCCACTGCCGGTTTCGCGGAAATCCACGGGCGCGTAGGCAGCTTGCTGGAGGTCGGCACGGGTTTTCACTCGGAACTGACGGGCCGCGAGAACATTTATCTGAGCGGCGCGATCCTGGGAATGAGCAGGCGCGAGATCGATCAAAAGCATGATGCCATCGTGGCTTTCGCGGAAGTGGAACGCTTTCTCGATACGCCGCTGAAGCATTTCAGCACGGGAATGCAGATGCGCCTGGCGTTCGCCGTCGCGGCGCACCTCGAGCCGGAGATTCTACTGGTCGACGAAGTGCTCGCGGTGGGCGACCTCGCGTTTCAAAAAAAGTGCCTGGGGATAATGCAGGAAGTTTCAAAAAGCGGCCGCACCATTGTTTTCGTCAGCCACCAGATGAACCAGATTCGCCGGCTTTGCCAGCGCGTTTTCTGGTTCGAAGGCGGGCAGATCCATAAGGCGGGACCGGCCGGGGTGATTTTAGGCGAGTATGAGGCGGCCATGGGCTCGGGCCAATGGAAGCAAGATACGCGCACGAATGGCGTGCGAACAAAGGCGCGATTCGTTCGCTGGCACCTTGAGGAGGATGCGTCCGAGCTGCCGAATCTCCTGACAACCCTGGGAGCGGTGACCGTGCATTTTGTTGTCGAAGTTCTGGCTCCGATCGAGGTTGGGCAACACGGGATTGCGCTCTTCAACAGTGAACGGCAATTGATGTGGGCTTGGGCTTTGGACCAGGTGAACCTCGGCAAAGGCACGCACGAATTTCGATACACGTTCCCAACTTTACCGCTGCGGCCGGGTTCCTATTCGTGGCAGGTAAGTCTGTGGGAAAATGGAGAGGTGGTCGATCTCTGGGATTGCATGCCGGACATGATTATCGCTACCGAGGTTCATCAGCATCCACGCGACGAATGGAACGGCGTTCTCAACGTTCCGTGCGATCTCGTGATAGGCAAGACTGCGTGATGGAACACTCTTTCGTTTTCGATCGGCGGGTCAACAGCGATCCCGGCAGTCTTACTTTGGATCCGATTCTCGAGGAAATCGTGCAGACCGAAGAAAAACAAGCTGGAATTGCCTGCGGGATTTGACACTCCATGCTCACACTATTCGCAACGCCTAAACCATTTCACGGCCATATCGGCGTCATTCAACGAAACGCAATCGGCAGTTGGAAACAGCTTACGCCCGCGCCCCAAATCATTCTGTTCGGTAATTCTGAAGGGACCAAAGAAATCGCGCGCGAATTCGGGCTTGAGCATGTGCCGCAAGTGGATTCGAACGAGTTTGGCACGCCGTTACTGGGATCGCTTATCGAAAAAGCTAAAGCCTCCGCCCGTTACAACCTGCTGTGCTACATCAACGCCGACATTATCCTTACGGCGGGATTCGAGCAGGCTGCCAGGCAAGTTTCCGCGAAGATGAACTCGTTCCTTGTGGTGAGCCGGCGAATGAACATGCGCGTGGACGAACCCATTCGCTTCGATGTTGGGTGGCGCGAGCGGCTCGACGCAGAGGTCGCAGCGCACGCGGTTGCCGGCGACCACACGGGGATCGATTTCTTCCTTTTTACAAAGAATTTCTATCGCGACGTCCCACCCCTTGCGATCGGCCGGGCTTGGTTCGACCAGTGGATGATCAAAGCGGCGCTCGATCAGCGCGCCCCAGTGGTGGACGTGTCTTCGCTGGTTCCCATCGTCCACCAAATGCACGATTACGCTCATGTGCCAGGCGGTTCCAACTGGGTGTACCACGGCGTGGAGGCGGAGCGGAACCTCGCCATTTGCGGCGGGAGGCACGCTTTCACTTTGCTCGACGCCACACACGAACTCCTGCCGGACGGCGCCATCCGGCGTACTGTTTTGCGAAGGCGGTTGTGGCGTACTCGCCAGCTTCTCTGGCGCGTGTTCATTGAGAAAACCTTCTCGATGCGTAGAAGGCTCGGGCTTCGGCGCCGAACGAATCGAAAATCGCGCAACTCCGCTCCGGCTATAGGCCGGCCCGTACAATAGCCGGATACGCTACGCAACTGAAAGAAGGAACCTGACCATGAAACGAGCTCTGATCACCGGCATCACTGGGCAAGACGGGTCCTACATGGCCGAGCTCCTTCTGAATGCGGGATACGAGGTGCGCGGGATCATCCGGCGCGCAAGCACATTCAACACGCAACGTATCGACCACATTTACCAGAGTCCGACGAACCCCCATGCGCGCCTGATTCTCCACTATGGCGATGTAACCAGTGCGGAATGGACTCAGGAACTGATCTACCAGCTGGCACCGGACGAAATCTATCATCTCGCGGCGCAAAGCCATGTGAAAGTCAGCTTTGACATGCCCGAATATACCGGCGACGTGACCGGCCTTGGCACCGTGCGAATACTGGAAGCCATTCGGCGCAGCGGCGTGAAGACCCGTTTCTATCAAGCCGCAAGTTCGGAAATGTTCGGCGCGGCTCCTCCGCCGCAAAGCGAAGCTACCGCTTTTCAACCCAGGAGTCCTTACGCCGCGGCTAAGCTGTATGCTTATTGGATGACCAGAATTTATCGCGAAGGCCACCGGCTGTTCGCGTCCAACGGGATACTTTTCAACCATGAAAGTCCGCGGAGGGGCGAGACGTTCGTTACGCGTAAGGTCACGCGCGCTATTGCACGAATTGCGGCGGGAAAGGAAAAAGAACTCGTGCTGGGCAACCTCGAGGCAAAGCGTGACTGGGGTTACGCGCCCGAATACGTCCACGCGATGTGGAAGATGCTGCAGCACGACACAGCCGATGATTTTGTAATCGGGACCGGTGAATCTCATTCCGTGCGCGAGTTCGTTGAAGAAGCCTTCCGCTATGCGGGCTTGGAGTGGCAAAAACACGTGAAGACGGATCCCAGGTATTTCCGCCCCTTGGAAGTAGACTTCTTGCTGGCCGACGCCACCAAGGCGCGCGCTCATTTGGGTTGGTCTCCGCGCGTTACTTTCCGGGATTTGGTGGCCATCATGGTCGACGCGGACATGGAGGCAATAGGCTTCCCGCCACCGGGCCGCGGCAAAAAAATCCTGCAAGAAAAGCTCGGAGACTGGCATCAATGGCACAACTCGGTGACGAACGTTTTCAAAGCCGTGCAGGGCAAGGCCTCGGAGTGAGCGTGATATCTCGATGAGTTTCTGGGCCAAAAAGCGCGTGGTGGTGAGCGGCGGAGCCGGCTTCCTGGGCTCTTTTGTGGTTGAAAAGCTACGGAAAAGCGGCTGTTCAGAAGTTGTTAGTCCCCGCAGACAGAACTATGACCTGCGGGAAAAAGAACAAGTCCAGCGCCTATTTGAAGATGCGCGACCCGATATCTTCATTCACCTTGCCGCGGTGGTCGGCGGCATCGGCGCGAATGAAATGCATCCCGGGCGTTTTTTCTACGAAAACGCGATTATGGGCATTCACGCTATAGAATGCGCGCGCGTACTCGGAATCGAAAAATTCGTTTGCGCGGGCACTATTTGCTCGTATCCGAAATTCACTCCGGTGCCCTTCAAGGAAGAGGATTTCTGGAACGGTTACCCGGAGGAGACGAACGCTCCGTATGGCTTGGCTAAGAAAATGTTGCTCGTGCAGTTGCAGGCGTACCGCCGGGAGTACAACCTGAATGGCATCTACCTCACGCCCGTCAATCTTTACGGACCGGGAGACAGTTTCGATCTGCAAACTTCGCACGTCATTCCCGCTTTGATTCGCAAGTTCATCGAGGCTAAGCGAACAGGCGAGCCCAGCGTAACGGCATGGGGAACCGGGCAGGCCACACGGGAATTCCTGTATGTCGAAGATGCCGCCGACGGAATCTTGCTAGCCGCAGAGCGGTATGACAAACCTGAGCCGGTAAATCTTGGCGCCGGTGAAGAAATCTCCGTGCGAGATTTGGCGGAACTGATTCGCCAGCGGGTCGGCTATACAGGCAAGATCGAATGGGACAAATCCAGGCCGGACGGCCAGCCGCGCCGCAAACTGGACACCACTCGCGCCCAGAAGGAGTTCGGGTGGCAGGCGACGACGCAATTCGATGAGGGGCTCAGGAGAACGATCGATTGGTTTGTCCAGAATTCAGGGGCGTCTGCCCGCGCAGGGTTTCAATCTTGATATGAGCGCAACCGGATTCATTCAACGAAACGTAGACAAAGGGCGATCAGCGGCCTCTGCAATTGTAGCCTGCCCGGCTTGCGGCCGATCCAATGCGGCACCAGCTCTCGAAGAGTTTCACCGATCATGGCTCCATGCCTGCTCCAACTGCGATCTGCATTTTTGGCATCCGGTCTCAATGCCCGATGCCGATTGGCACGAGCGAGCGTATCAAGGCCGGGACGCGACGGCGATGCCGCTCGAACCGGGCCATCGTTTTTTCCTGAGCGATTCAAAGGCGCCGAAGAGCGGAAAACTGCTCGATCTTGGCTGCGGCGTGGGGAATTTTCTGGCTGCGGCTCGCGATGCTGGGTTTGACGTTACCGGAATCGAGTTGAATCACAACGCGGTTCGCTTCGCGCACGAATACTACGGACTGCGGTGTGTTTTCGCGATACGTCCCGAGCAATTTCGCGCCACACATACGAGCGAAAAATTCGACGTGGTTACTTTTTTTGAAGTGCTCGAGCATCAGGAGGACCCGCGGGGCTTTTTGGATGTTGCGAAGGACTGCCTCGCGGAGGGCGGCTACCTCGCACTCAGCGTTCCCAACCGCAACCGATGGCAGAAAGGGACCGAAACGCTCGACTATCCACCCAACCACTTGACGCGATGGAGCCCTCGCTCGTTAGGAAACTTTCTCACGCAATGCGGGTTTGAGATTCTCACAATGCGCGAGGAACCGCTGGGCATTCGCCGCGCCGCGCAGGTTCTGAGCGCTGGACTTCCCACGCACCTCGTCTCCCGCATCGCGGGCGAACGACCGCCGACGCTTGCCGCTCTGGCAGAGATGAAACCTGAAGCGATGCAACAAGCAGTCGCACGAGTAACAAATTCATCCGGCCATCGCCTGGCGACACGCCTTGTCCGCATGAAAACCCTCGCGCTGACGCCGGCCGCAGCGCTGTTCCTGCCTTATCTTCGCCTGCGTGGCCGCACCGGTCTGTATCTGTATTGTCTCGCTCAACAAAAGCGACCGGCCACGCAGAAATCTTTCGGCCCCGGCGCAGGTGCATAACGTGGCGAAGCCAACGATTACGGTTTTGATCGACACCTACAACCACGAGCGCTTCATCGAGGAAGCGCTTGTAAGCGTTGTGGAACAGGATTTTTCACCTGCGGATATGGAAATCCTGGTGGTGGACGATGGATCGATCGATCGAACGCCGGAGATCGTGCGCAAGTTCGGGCCGCGTGTGCGGCTGATTCGAAAGAAGAATGGCGGACAGGCTTCGGCTTTCAACGCGGGTGTTCCAGAGGCGCAAGGGGAAATTGTTGCGTTCCTCGATGGAGACGACTGGTGGGCGCGGAACAAATTATCGCGCGTCGCCGAGGTTATGTCGGCCGATCCAGCGTTGGGAATTGTGGGGCACGGAATTGTGATTGTCCATCGCGACGGGCGCGAACAATTGGAGATTTTGCGCGAACCGCTCCGATTCCAGGCCAACAGACTCGAAGGCGCGCGATTGTTTCGCGTGCGCGGCAGCCTGCTTGGCACAAGCCGAATGACGATTCGCGCCAGTCTGCTGCGGCGCATTGGGCCCGTGCCCGAGGCGCTGGCGGTTGAGGCGGACGAGTATTTGTTCACGCTGGCATCCGTACTGGAACCCGCGCAAATTCTGCCGGATGCGCTCACGTTTTACCGCCTTCACGATGCGAATGCCTTTTTGCTTTCGGGCAACGATCCCGCGAAAATGCGGACCAAGCAGGCTGCGCTGGCAGCACTGGCCGACGTCCTCGAAAAGCACCTTCGCGCACACGGCACGGCGGAAAAAGCAATTCGCGCGCTCGTGGATATCATTCAAGCGGACGCGGACCAGCTTCGGCTCACGATCGACGGCGGCTGGCCGTGGGAAACTGTGAAAACCGAGTGGACGATTCACCGCGTGCGCAATGCCGCTGCTCCGCTATCCTACAAAGCGTTCAAGTGCGTGATTCTGGCGGTGGCGTCTATGACTCCGCCAAAGATTTTTTACGGCGCACAGAGAAAATTGGCGCAGAACGGACTGTATCGGCGCGTCCGCGAGCGCTGGCTGCCGGTGCCGAAGATGCCTCATTTCAAATCCGACTTGCAGGCCGGCTCATGAGGGTTTCCCGAAGGGCGGCGAGCGGCCAATGGCGTGAGCGAGCGATTTGCGGATATTGATTGCCATCGGCGTCCCACGAAAGGAGGAGGCGGGTGCCGCGGGGGTCGTGCTGAATCATGCTCGGGAACTCGCTAAGCGTGGCCATCGCGTTGATTGCTGGTTCCTTGGTGATGTGCTCGCGAAGCCAGCTCGCTCCAGGCGGTTCGAGGCTTTGATATTCGCTGTTTCTCTGGCAAAACGCATCTTGCGCGAACGAACCAAGTACGACGTGGTGAACATACATGCGCCGTGGGGTTGCGCGTATGGAGTCGCCCGGAAATTCTTTCGGCCAACCGGCGCTCCTCCATATGTTTTCACAATGCAAGGAAGCGAGGAACAATTCGTCCGGGCGATGCGCGACGAAGACCGCAAGGGACGCGCCTCGAACTTCGGGTGGAAAAACCGGGCGTGGCATCGCGTGTACCATCAGACGATGTACAACTATTCGATCGAGACTGCCGATTTGGGCGTGGTCGCAAACCGCGAGGGACAGATCGCGGCAGAACGCAAGCGCGGTCGAAAATCTGGAAGGATTTCATTTGTGCCCAATGGAACCGAGGAGCGATTTTTCATTCCACGCGAATTTCCGGATCGGGCTGATCTTCGTTTGCTATACGTCGGCACGTGGTTGGACCGCAAGGGTATGTTTTATCTCGCCGAGGGCTTTCGGCTGCTGGTAAAGCGCGTTCCCACAGTATCCCTGACGATCGCCGGCTGCCTGGAATCGGAGAGTACAATTCAGATGTCCTTTGCTCCAGAAGTTCGCGACAGAGTCTCTGTGATTCCCTTCGTGACGCGCGCCGAAATGCCTGGCTTATACGCGAAGCACGACATTTTTGTGTTTCCGTCCCTGGTGGAAGGAATGCCGCTGACGTTGCTGGAAGCAATGGCGACGGCGATGCCGGTGGTGACAACCAACGTTTGCGGCATGGCCGATGTGGTCGAGGACGGTGTAAACGGCTTGCTAATCCCGCCTGCAGACGCGGAAAGCTTGGCTGCGGTTGTCGAGAGACTCTGTAACTCAGCGGAACTCCGGAAGCAACTCGGGTCGACCGCGCAGGAAACGATGAAACAGTACACCTGGGAACGCGTAGTCAACGGATTGGAGGAAGCTCTGCGCACCGCCTCGCCAGGCGTAGCCGCGACGGATTCAAAAACCTCCATCCTGGGCGTACGGCCATGAACGATGCGGGATTCGAATCAAGAGTCGGAGGATTAGACGCCACCCTTTTTTCGAAAATCATGTCGCAAACCACCGACGCCGACAAAAAATCGCTCTTGGCCGTCCAAGCGTGTGTGCGCGCATCCTCTGAAGGATACGTTTATCTGGAAATTGGCTCTTATCTGGGCGGTAGTATTCAACCGCACCTGCTCGATCCAAAATGCACGAAAATCTATTCGATCGACAAGCGCCAACTTGTTTCGCGGGACGAGCGCGTGGAAGCGCCCGGCTATCCCGGAAACACTCAGCAACATATGCTTTCGCTGCTGGCAGAGCTGGATACGAAAAATGTAGCCAAGATCGAGTGTCTCGAGGGCGATACTCGCTCGCTTCCCGCTTCGCTGATACGTGAAGCCCCGAATCTCTGCTTCATTGACGGCGAGCACACGCCTTCCGCCGTAGTCTGCGATTTCGATTTCTGCTCGCGGGTTTGCGCCACCGGCGGCACAATCGTGTTTCACGACGCTCAGACCGTCTTTCGAGGACTTCGCTCGGTGATCTCGAGGCTCAGGAAATCGCGACGCAAGTTTTCGGCTCTCGCTCTGTCCGACATGGTCTACAGCATCTCTCTCGACGAAAGCTCGGTTCCTTCGCAGCTCGGCGGATTCTCTTCACAGCTGAGGGAAAATGATCTGTGGTCGCCAAGAAACGATTTGCGGCTGATGAAATGGCGCGCCATCGCATTCAAGCAGCGCGCCTCACGCCTTGCAACAAGATTACTGAGAAACTGATGCTCACCCTCGGAATCAATTACTCGCAGATGCATGATTCGTCTGCGTGCATCGTTCGCGACGGCGAATTGCTTTTTGCCGTCGCCGAAGAGCGCTTCAGCCGTACGAAGCACGATGCGCGCTTTCCCGTGCTCGCAATTCGCGCGTGCCTCGATTTCGCCGGCGTTCGCCCGGACGATCTCGATTTCATCTGCCAGGGTTGGTCAAAGCCTTACGTTGCATTCCTGCACGATTTACGTTGCTACGCCTCGGGTAGTCAGCCGGTTGACGCCCGCGCGCTGCTGAATTCCACGCGCCATTTCGCAAGCATGTGGCACCAGCGCAGCGGCGAAAATCCTTTTTCACAATCTTTCGGGCCAACAAAGGCGCGTTTCCGTTTTGTGGATCACCACTTGGCCCACGCAATCAGCGCCTACGCGTTTTCAGGATTCGAGGATGCCACCGTTCTCGTTCTCGACGGGCGCGGCTCGTGGGAGGCTACCTCGCTCTGGCGCGGCCGGAACGGAGCGCTCGAACACCTCTGGACGATCCCGTGGCCGAATTCGCTCGGCCTTTTCTACGCGCAATTCACGCAGTATCTCGGCTTCCAGCCCTACAGCGACGAATGGAAAGTGATGGGCCTCGCCCCTTATGGCGAGCCCGGAATTAATTTGCGGGAATTCATAATTCCTGACGACAATCCCTATCGCGTCTCGACCCGCCTCCTGATCGGACACGATTCCGCGCCGTCCGCCGGAATCGAAGCGCGCCTCGGCCCGAAGCGCGTCCCAGAATCTGAAATTGACGCGCGCCATAAAAATCTCGCCTTCGCCGTTCAGGATTGCTGCGAGCAAGCGATGTTCACTCTTGTGCGTGCAGCTGTCGCCAGGACGGGCTGCCGGAATCTCTGTTTTGCCGGCGGGGTCGCGCTCAACTCAAAAGCAAATGGAAAAATACTCGAAGCCGGCCTCGTCGATCGGCTGTTCGTGCAACCAGCTTCCGGCGACGACGGCGTTTGCCTCGGCGCCGCGCTCGCGCCCTACCTCGATGCAGGCGGCAGGTTGCCGCTCCAAAAAATGCGCCACGCGTATTGGGGTCCAGAAAGCCCCGATGCCGACATCGAAAAGGCGCTTGAAACTTTCAAACTTCGTGCCACGCGCGTTTCCGATCCCGCGAAAGCAGCCGCGGAAATGCTTTCAAACGGAAAAATACTAGGATGGTTTCAAGGACGCATGGAGTTCGGCCCTCGCGCTCTCGGCGGCCGCTCGATTCTCGCCGATCCACGAGATCCGGAAATGACTGCGAAAGTAAATAACGCGGTGAAATTTCGGGAATGGTGGAGGCCGTTTGCTCCCTCCATGCTGGCCGAAGTAGCCAGCCAGTATCTTGAGTCCGCCACGGATTCGCCGTTCATGGTTCTGACGGCGCAGGTGAAGCCAGAAAAACGAAGTGTGATTCCCGCCGTCACGCACGCGGACGGCAGTGCTAGGCCGCAAACCGTCGAGCGCGATGTGAATCCTGTTTACTGGCGCCTGATACACGAATTCGGCGAGCGCACCGGCGTTCCCGTGGTCATGAACACATCGTTCAATCTCCGTGGCGAACCGATCGTCTGCACTCCCACCGATGCGGTCCGCACGTTTTTCAGCTCCGGAATGGACGCGCTGGTGATCGGCAGTTTCGTGGTGGAAAAATAATATGCCCGGCGCGCGACAATGGATCGGCGGTTTGCTGTTGCGCGCTCCCTCGCCATTGCGTTCGTTGCGCCACTTCCCCCTCCTCGGCGGCATCGTCCACAAATTGAGCCACCGCATTCTCCCAACGGATGAAAAAGTATGGGCCCGCATCGAAGCCGGTCCGGCGCGTGGAATATGGATCGAGTTGAATCCGCGCACCGGACAGAACTACCTCCACGGGAACGCCGAACCCGTGGTGCAAGCAGCGCTCGCAAGACATTTGCGTCCCGGTATGATTTTTTACGATCTGGGCGCAAACGTCGGCTTGTTTACAATGCTCGCGGCGCGCCTTGTTGGAGAAACCGGAAAGGTTTTCAGCTTCGAGCCCGATGCGGAGATTGCCGCCCGCCTCCGCCGCAATATTGCGCGCAATGCTTTTACCAATATTAGCGTGGTGCAATCGGGCGTCTGGTCCTCCTCTGGAAATCGTAATTTCATCCCCTCAGACCCTTCTTCACCGGATCGTGGCATCGGCAAATTTACCGCGTTAGGCGAGCGTGACGATTTGCCCGGTACGCTCACGCCCTGCGTTTCACTCGACGATTTCATTCAAACAGCCCCGCCTCCCGAAGCAATTAAGTGCGACATCGAAGGCGCTGAAGTGGAAGCCTTTCGCGGCGCGGAAAAACTTCTTGAGACCAGCCGCCCCTGGATCATTTGCGAGATGCACTCGGAAACAATTGGCCAGACCGTTCGCAACCAACTCCAGCGCTTTGGATATACGTTTGAATCCGTCGACGCCTCTCACGTGCTTGCGCTGCCTTCGCGCCGGCCGGAGGACAGGCCGCAATATGGGCGAGGATAAATATCTTGCCCGTCGCCCCACTCACCGCAAATAAGGTTTCGGAATCGCAACACTGGCTTGCGCTTCTCGGCCGGCGCGATCAGCCTGTGGATGGCGTCGAAGATTACTGCACGTTCCTTGGCGCGGGGCTGGCTCGCATCGGCGTTCAGCTCGATCGCGCTCGTGTGAACTGGGCCGACAGCGGATGGCTGCCCGCGCTGCGCGAACTTTGGCGCGAGAGCGTTGCTTGGCGCGGCAAATGGGTGCTTCTGCAATACACTGCCCTCGCATGGTCGCGGCGGGGTTTTCCGCTGGGCGTAGTAGCCGTCTCCGCAATCCTCCGTCGTCGAGGCGCGCGATGCGCCCTGGTGCTTCATGAGCCCTATCGCCAGGCGCCTGAAGCGCGCCGCTGGATTGACCGCTTCCGCGGCGCTTGTCAGGATTGGGTCGTTCGAAGCCTTCACGCCCGGGCCGAGAAAAGCATTTTTGCCGATCCTCTCGACAAAATCCCCTGGCTGTCGCAGAACGATCCGAAGGCTGTCTTTATTCCCATCGGCGCAAACATTCCTGAGCCAGCCGCTCGCCCCGGTTCTGAAGTTTCGCGCAACGGGACCGCGAAAACCGTCGCTGTTTTCTGCCTCAGCAGCCCGCCCCTGCGCCAAGAAGAAGTCGGAGATATTTGTTCCGCGTTGCGCATTGCGTCCGCGAATGGTCCCGCACTTCGAGTGCTGTTTGTCGGACGAGGGACCGCCGAAGCCCAATCAGAGATCGTTCGCGCACTCGCTGGAGTTGAAATTGAGATTTGCAATCTCGGCTTGCTCGACGCGGGCGAATTATCCAGCACGCTTGCCGGCTCCGACGCGATGCTTTGCGTCCGGGGTCCCCTTTATCCGCGCCGCGGCAGCGCGCTCGCCGGAGTTGCCTGCGGGATGCCGATCGTCGGCTATGACGGCGCCGCGACCGGAACGCCACTCGAGGAAGCCGGCCTGGCGCTTGTTCCCTACCGGGATTCGAAAGCCCTTGGCGCGGCGCTCGCTCGCGTTTTTGCCGATGACGAACTCCGCGCCGCCCTCCAAGAAAGGAGTCGCTCCGCGCACGGCAAATACTTTTCCTGGACCGTCATCGCGAAGCACTTTTCCGATTCGTTGAAGTCTTCTCCTTAGCGGGATGCGATCAACCGCCAAAGATGAAAATCCTAATCTATTGCGAATACTTTGCTCCACTGGCCGGCGGAGTGCAGACGGCGGTCCAATTGCTCGCCGGAGGACTCGCGAACCTCAACCAGAACGAGCACGACACTGGCCTGACGCACTTCGAAGTCACTGTGGCTACGACGACGCCCGCTAGCGGAATGGATGATTCGACGCTGGCATATCGCGTGATTCGAAAGCCAGGGTTCGCTCGCCTCTTTCAACTTAATCGCGAAGCGGACGTGATTCATTTAGCGGGTCCAGCATTTCTTCCGCTGCTGCTACCGCTTTCCATGAGAAAACCGGTCGTGGTTGAACACCACGGATTCCAGGCGATCTGCCCCAACGGCCAGCTCTTCTACGAGCCATCGCAGTCACCTTGCCCGGGACATTTCATGGCAGGACGCCACGTTGAATGCTTGCGGTGCAACGCGGGGCAGGGTAGCTTTCGGAGTTTCAGGGCTTGGCTCTTTACCTTTCCTCGCCGATGGCTATGCCAGCACGTGGCCGTGAATATTGTCCCCACGAATTGGCTTGCTTCGCTTCTGCGGCTGCCCCGAATGGTCACCGTACATCACGGTCTCACCCAAATCTCCTCGCCACCTCTGGTGTGTAACGCGCGGTCGCCTGTTACCTTTGCATTTCTGGGACGGCTGGTCACCACCAAAGGTGCGCGCGTCCTGCTCGAAGCGGCGCGCGTTCTGAAGGAGCGAGGCTTTTCTTCCTTTCGAATTAAAATTGTCGGTGACGGGCCCGAGCGTATGCGACTCGAAGAGCTTGTCAGAGACTTTCAGTTGCAAAACATTGTTGCGTTTCTCGGCTATATTCCCAACGAGGGCTTCGAGGAAAGCTTAAAGGATGCCTGCACAATCGTCATGCCATCCCTGGCCGGTGAGGTCTTCGGACTGGTTGCCGCCGAGAACATGCAAAGGGGGCGGCTTGTAGTCGCGTCGGACATCGGAGCGCTCCGTGAGGTGGTCGGCAACGCTGGTTTGACGTTTCCCCCGGGTGATGCGAACGCGTTGGCAAACTGCATGCAGCGCGTTCTCGACGATCCTTCCCTCGCCGAACGCCTGGGAGAGGAAGCCCGTAAGCGCGTATCCGAAACTTTTCGCGAGCAATCGATGGTGGAACAGCATGCGAGCGTCTATATCCGCGCAACCTCTCAATGAAGAGTATGGGATTACAGAAAGCAAGCCATGGTTTGCACAATACTGACTAGGATCCACCTGCGACATCGTCTGTTTGTCCTTTTGACGATGAGAATGACGCCGCTGAGATAGAATAGGGTTTTCCCATCTGGTCCGGAAGATGAATTCACAAACGAACGCTTTTAAGGTACCGCAAAGTTGATTAACGCTCGCATCCCCGCAATGAGGAACCAAAGCTTAATAGGCATCGCTCTATTGGGCATGGGTATTTGGCTTGCTTATGAAATCGGAGGAAGGATCGCGGCGGAGGACCTGCGGTCCATTGAATTCTTCGCCCTTATATTCGTCGGCTGCGTGGTAGCCGTCGCGACCCTGCGGAACTGGCGGCATGGCTTTTACCTTTTTCTGGTGTGGCTGCTGTTTGAGGATCTCGTTCGGAAGTACATGGGCAATGGTCTGGTTCTGTTCTTCGGAAAAGATATTTTGGTGGGAATCACCTACATCTCGCTGGTAGTTGCGATAAGAAAGGGGCAGGAAAGACCTTTCCGGCCGCCATTTCTTTTGTTTCTGAGCTTTTTTGTGTGGCTCGGCGTACTCCAGGTTTTCAATCAGAACTCTCCCAGTATCTTTTACGGCTTACTCGGTTTTAAACTCGACTTCTACTACATTCCGCTGATGTTTGTGGGATATGCATTGGTCAGGAACGATGAGGACCTCAGGAAATTCCTGGTTGCCAATCTAAGCCTCGCAGGTTTGATCGCGGTACTCGGGCTCATTCAGGCGATTGTCGGACACACGTTCTTGAATCCGACGGAGCTTGCGCCGGAACTTCGCGGCCTCGGCCAGCTGGACAAGGTGACTCCCATTTCAAATCAAGTTTTCTCGCTTCCAGCCTCCGTATTCGTAAGCAATGGCCGTTTCGCGTTATACCTTATCGTGACGCTGATTCTCGCCATTGGGACCGCCGGATATCTTTTGCTGTCGACCAAGCGAAACCGCATTCTCGTGTTCTTCGTTATCGGACTTACTGGCGCTGCAACTCTTTTCACCGGATCGCGCGGGGCGTTCATGTATGCACTCATTACCGCTTTCGTGCTCCCCGCAGGATTTCTGTGGGGCGCTCCTTGGCGTCAGAAGCAGGCGCATCGGCTCGTTCGAGCCATTCGTCACGCGTTTATCGTAGCCGCGCTCGGCCTTACAGCCGTTCTATTGCTGTTTCCGAACGAGGCTGCGCCCCGTATCGCATTCTTCGCCGAAACTTTGTTGCCGGGCAGCTCTTCCTACGAACTTAGCAATCGCACGTGGGATTACCCGATCGCTAATCTGCTCGGAGCATTCAACCGTCCTAACTGGGTTGTCGGAAACGGAATTGGCACCGCTTCTCTCGGAACTCAATACGTCGCGAAGCTCATCGGAGGACGCCAATTGGACCTCTGGGTTGAAGAAGGCTATGGCCAGTTGATCATCGAAATGGGAATCATTGCCCCTTTCCTTTGGCTTCTTTGGACCGCCGCACTTCTGTACTATTCCTGGCTGGTCGTTCGCCGCCTCCGCCAGACGCGATTTTTCCCGATCGCATTCGCTATTTTCTGGTATGCGTTTATTCTACTTTATCCGCTTACCTTCGGCGGCATGTCGGCGTACCAAAACTACATCAATAACGCCTATCTGTGGCTCTTGATAGGCGTCCTCTTCCGGCTGCCGGAAATCTTGGCCGCCGCGCCGGGTCCTTCTGCAGTTCCGTCAGGAAAACTGGCTACGCGCGGCGGATTTGAGTTCTAACCTGGCGGGATTTACGCGATCAATCAGACAGCGGCCCGTTTCTGGTAGCTCGTTTCGCCACTATTCGGATAAGGGGTTTCTGCAGAATGGTCTCTCGTTCCAGTGAGTTTCCATTGAGCGCAAAGGTTTCATACCCGATTTGAATAAGTTCATTCAAGGCAAGAGTCGGGTCGCCGCCTTCTGACGTGATCATTTCGGTGTGCAATTCAAGGAACAAAATGGGTGAATGTTGCTCGAATGCCTTTCGTCCGCCCCGAAGCACTGCCGCTTCTTGTCCTTCTACATCAATTTTGATGTGCGTTGGCGCACCGTACTGGTTAACTAGCTGATCGATCGTTATGGCCTGTATCCGCGTCAATTCGCTCTTCGGTCTTCCCAGGGTGATTTTGAAATAACCGTCCGAAAACACTCCTGAGCTCAACATATCCACTGTGCCAGCCTTATCGCTAACCGCGGCTTGCATAATGCGAACGTTTTCTGTAAGGCGGTTCAATGCGGATTGTCTGGCAATCATACGCGTGGCAATCGGGGATGGGTCTATGGCTATAGCCTTTCCCCCAAACTGAGCTGCTGCAAGACTGAAGACGCCAAAGTGGGCGCCGACATCGAAGAGGAACATGCTAGCGCTGCAATGAAGCAAGAAATTCTGAAATTCCGCACTTTGCTCCGGGTCAGCGATCTGCGCTTGATGGGCGACCCTGTAGGCATGGGGATGGCAAATGAGATTCCCGTGCGGTGGAAAGTGCAACGTCTCGGTAGATCCTAGATAAAATTTACTCGCATCCCACAGCCACTGGACGGACTTGGATGGCGAGCGCAGCCAGTTCCGCAGGGGCCTTGGCACTGTAGCTCTTATCGTAGACTTGAGGAGATCAGCTTCCATAGAGCACTAAAAACATCCATTTCGCTTGGCGGACGAACTCCGATACCCAATCCTCGAAAAAAAACACGCTCAAAACTTGATTTGTCGCCAGACCGAGCATTCGCGCAAACTCGACTAGGATAGATTACATCCAGCCATCTGGCTTGATAAATCGCTCAACGACTCGCACCATACGGTGGCGTAGGGTGCCGTGCGAACCCTCCTATGATTTTTTTTATCGACAGAGGATGCCGATTAGAAATCCCTCTAAGTCACACACAGCAAAGAACAGCGCGACATTCTAATCGTCGCTGAATTGCGATTCCGGTGATTTCTCCCACTACGACCCTACAAAATTTTGGATCGCCAATTTTCACTGCGTTACCCCTTTCCACGTGTGGAATAATGCGAATGCGAGTGTGGGTGCGTGGATAAGGGCAAGCAAAAACCGCGGCTGGCGGTCGTTTCGCCGTTCCTCGACAAGGGTTACGGAACCGAGCGCATTGTAATCGAATGGATCGCCCAGCTCGCCGGCGAATTTGAGATCCACGTTTATAGCCAGGAAGTCAAAGACCTCGATTTTTCGCAAGTTGTCTGGCATCGCATCCCCAAGCTCCCCGGACCTCACATCCTCAATTTTCTATGGTGGTTCGCGGCAAATCACTTGTGGAGGAGTTGGGACCGCCGGGTTCGCGGACTTCATCACGATGTCGTATTCAGTCCCGGCGTAAATTGCTTGGACGCCGACGTGATTTCCGTGCACATCGTCTTTGCCGAGTTTCTGCAGCGCGTTCGTTCCGAGCTGAAATTCAAACGAAACTCAGTTCGGTTTTGGCCGAAGCTTTTGCATCGCAGGATTTACTATCGACTGATTATCTGGCTCGAAAGCCGCGTGTATAGAGATCCCGAAACGGTGCTGATTCTCATCGCGCAAAAAACAGCTAAGGATCTGGAGCGAATTTACCGGCGGCACGAT
>Ga0210394_10001576_pt1 | contig 35718 bp, 23 predicted proteins | sample IncBWC12MmetaG_FD_160121 | JGI IMG/M metagenome (GOLD analysis project Ga0210394, IMG submission 160121) | Forest soil microbial communities from Barre Woods Harvard Forest LTER site, Petersham, Massachusetts, United States - Inc-BW-C-12-M | ecosystem: Environmental > Terrestrial > Soil >... | reverse complement strand
GCATGACGGACTACACCGGGAGCTACGGGAAGAACGCCTTTGGCGGCTCGGGCAGCCCTCCGAGCGGGGTGCTTCCGACACCTCCCGACACGATTGAAGAATTCAAGGTGTCCACCGCCGGACAGACGGCCGACTTCAACGGATCCTCCGGCGCGCAAGTCAGTGTCGTCACCAAACGCGGCACCAATGATTTCCACGGCACCGGGTACTATTACTACAACTCCAGCGATGTGGGCGGAGCCAACACCTGGGACAACAACCACACGCCCAGCGGAAACCTTGGTTACACTCCAATTCCGATCACCCACAACAATAAATACGGCTTTACCGTCGGCGGACCGCTGTTGCCGAAATTCTGGGGCGGCAAAACGTACTTCTTCTTCGGGATGGAATGGTTCAGGTATCCTCAATCGACGATTATCAACAAGCCGGTTCCCACCGCGGCTCTGCGCGCAGGCATCATTCAGATCAACGAAGGCGGCACTTACGTTCCCTTCAACCTCAACAACAACGCGGTGCCGTTCAACGGACAGACCTTGGCCCCAGCCGTCTGCGGCGGCGGCGGCTGCGATCCTCGGGGGATCGGTCCCAATGCCCTGGTTTCGCAGATCTGGAATAATCAGATGCCGCTGCCCAATAACCTCGCCACAGGTGACGCCCATAACGTAGAGGGATTCCAGGGTCAGGTTTCCCTTCCGGAAAAGACGGCGTTCCTGGTCGGCCGCGTCGACCATGACTTCGGCGAAAAATGGCGCCTGATGTCCAGCTATCGCTACTATGGGCTCACCCAATTGACGACCAACCAGGTCGATATCGGCGGCGGGCTGCCCGGGGATAAACTCGGTGTCCCGGTGGCCCGCGCTCCCCGTCCGCAGAAACCGGACTTTATCGTGGGCGGATTGACCACGACCATCACTCCGACATTGTCCAACAATTTCGTCGCCAGCTACACCAGGATCTGGTGGCAATGGGGATCGTCGGCGGCACCGCCGCAATTGCCCGGACTGGGAGGAGCTCTGGAAATAGGCGGCGAGACCTCCAGCGCGCTGATCCCCTACAACGTGAACAATCAGAACACCCGCCAGCGGTTCTGGGACGGTCATGACCAGCAGTATAAGGACGACGTGACTAAGATCCTGGGCAATCACGTTATTCAATTTGGCGGAAACTACGGGCGGAACTTCGACTATCACGAACGCAATGACAACGGACAAGGTATCAATACCTCCCCGGTGTACCAGGTCCTGAACGGTTCCGGCATCCAATATGGGTCGGCATACTATCCGGTAGGTCTTCCCAGCAGCCAGGTCAGCACCTGGACGAAATACTATTCTGAGGTTCTCGGTATCGTCAACCAGCCTCAACAGTTGTTCACCCGTACCGGAGCCAACCTCACGTTGAACCCGGCAGGAACGCCGATGTTCGACCAGAGCACCATCCAGTTCTACAACCTCTACATCACCGATTCCTGGCACATCAAGCCGACGCTCACAATAACTTATGGTCTCGGCTATCAGGTGGAAACCCCGCCGACGGAGCAGAACGGCAAGCAAGTGGAGTTGGTCGATTCCTCCGGCCATCCCATTAATTTCAGCAACTACTTCGCAACCAAGGCGTCGATGGCGCTGCAGGGCCAGGTTTACAACCCGATCATCGGATTCTCAACCATCGCCAATGTCACGGGCGCCAGCCACAAGTATCCTTTCAATCCCTTCTACGGCGGGGTGAGCCCCCGCGTGGCGGCCGCCTGGAATCCGAAGTATGCCGATGGATTGATGGGCAAGTTACTGGGCGACGGCAAAACCGTGATTCGCGCTGGCTATGGGCAGATCTACAGCCGTCTGAACGGTGTAGGTCTGGTGCTGATCCCGCTGCTCGGCGTCGGCCTCGGCCAGCCCGTTTCCTGTATCGGCGCTTCAAAGACTGGCCAGTGCCTCGGTAGCGGTGGTGTGACTCCGGCCACCGCGTTCCGCATTGGAACCGACGGTTTGACGGCTCCGATCCCGACGCCGACCGCGACGCTGCCTCAGCCCTCCTATCCGGGCACCAACGGGTCGGTGGCCGCGGGCGCGGCTTCAGTGCTCGATCCCAGCTTCCGGCCGGCGGCCACTTACAACTTCACGGTCAGCATCCAGCGCGAAATTCGGCCGAAGGTGCTAATGGAAGTCGGCTACATCGGCCGCATCATCACTCACGAGTGGATGCAGCGCGATCTCGATGCCGTTCCCACCATGCTGACGCTGAACGGGCAGAGCTTCGCGCAGGCCTTCGGGGCTACGTACCTTGCCATGTGCGGGGCCGCGAGTTGTCCCCCGAGCCCGAACACCAACGTCCCGGTGCAGCCATTCTTCGAGGCCGCGCTGGGTGGGGCCAATTCCTCTTTCTGCAAGGGCTTTGGGAGCTGCACCAACGCGGTGATCCAGAACAGCGCCATGAACAATTTCATCACCCAGACGCAGGCGTTCCAGTTCTGGTCGGCGCTCAGTAACGCTTCTTCCTGGACGCAGGGACGGACCATCCCCAGTAGCCAGAGCGCGGCGATCCCTTCCGGCCAGGCGTCCGGTATCTACGCCGACGACAGCTCCGGCTCCTCCAACTACAATGCGCTTTACACCCAATTCCGGACGCAGGACTGGCATGGCGTGACCACGCTATCGAACTTTACCTGGGGACGCTCGCTCGGCACGGGCAACCAGAGTCAGGCGACATCTTCGTATACGGTGCTAAACCCCTATAATGTGCGCCAATCGATGTATGGTCCACAGTTCTGGGACAGAAAATTCACCTACACCCAGACTCTCCTGTGGTCGGAGCCGTTCTTCCGGTCTCAGAAGGGCATTGTCGGGCACGCACTGGGCGGCTGGAGGATCGCTCCCATCTTCACTGCCATCAGTGGCTCGCCAATAGCGATTGGGACCTTCGAAGCCAATGAAGCGTTCGGGGAAACCCAAACCGGCGGCGCCAACGATGGCGCGGTTCTCGGCGCCAAGTATACCGGCGGCAACACGGCGATTTACAATGCCAATGTCCCAACCAGCGCAACGGGCGCGGGCGTCAATGGCAACTTGGCCAACGGCGGAAATAACATCAATATGTTTGGGAATCCGGTGGCAGTCTACAACCAGTTCAGGCCTTGCATCCTGGGCTACGACACGAGTTGCGGCGCGGCCGGCCAGATTCGCGGCATGTCGAGCTGGAATATGGATCTGAACGTTGCGAAGGACTTCAACCTGTTCCGGGAGCGCGTGGCTGCGACTTTGTCCTTCCAATTCGTCAACGTGTTCAATCACGTCATCATGCGCGACCCGTATCTGGACATCAGCGATCCCAACGATTGGGGTGTCATCGGTTCGAACAACCCGAACGGAGCCAATAACGGAGTCCCAGGGGGTCAAACGAACTCGCCCCGGCAGCTGACTTTCGCTTTGCGGATCAGGTTCTAACCCGCGCATCGAGACACCTCGAAGGCGCCCTGGGCTCTCCCCGAGGCGCCTTGCTTGTTATTGTTCCATCTATCGGATTGCGGAAGACCGGACCGGAAGCCTTGGCTGCGCGAGGAAGAGAACTCACCAGACTTGGACGGATGATCGACGTTTCGGTTTCAGCAATTGCCCTGTTGACGTCAGCCATAATTAAATTGGTGATGCCTGAGAACAAGTGGCGGCGCGCGGCGACGGCTCTGATTCTGTTCGGCGTCTCGTTCGGCTACATTGAGGCGTCAGTGGTGGTTTATCTGCGCGCCGTTTACGATCCCGTCCGGCAAAGGCTTCACCCCGATCGACCCGCAGGTGAACTCTTTCCCTTGATTCGTGTGGACCAACTGCGGAGCGCTGCACCCGAAGAATCGTGGCTTCTGCGCGTGGAAGTCGCGCGCGAAGCCGCCACCCTGATCATGCTGGCGTCAGTGGCTTTGGCTGCTGCCGGAGGCCGCTGGTCGTCATGGTTGCCTTGCTTCGCGATTGCGTTCGGAACCTGGGATCTTTTCTTTTATGTGTTTTTGAGAGTGCTGCTTCACTGGCCGGCGTCGATCATGACTTGGGACATCCTGTTTCTAATCCCAGTGCCCTGGGCGGCACCGGTTCTCGCGCCGTCGATCGTGTCGATGACCATCATTGGCGCCGGCCTCCTCACGCTCTCGCGGCCGATACGAATGCTCCCGGCCCACTGGTTCGCAATGACGCTCGGCGGAGCCCTGATTCTGATGTCATTCATGTGGGACTATCAGAACCTGATAGCTGGCGGCTTTCCCCGGCCTTTTGCCTGGCGATTGTTCGGCGCAGGCGAACTGGCGGGCGGCGCCGCCTTCCTTCATGCGCTGTTGTCGTCGGACGCCTGAAAGGAACTCGCTCTGGGGGATTTTCCGAACACCTGCGGCAGGCGTCGAAGAAATTGGCAGACTGAGGCGTCTTTCAGTCCAGCGCGAAAACGAGCAAGGCGTGCCCCGCCGCGATGACCACGTACTGTTTGCCTGCGCTCATGAAGCTGATGGGATTCGCGATGATAGCGCCGCCTGCTTCGAAGCGCCAGAGCAGATCGCCCTTCCGCGCATCGAGCGCAAAAAAAGAGCTGCCGTTGGAACCGAACACGAGACCGCCGGCCGTGGTCATCAGGCCCGCGTGCGACGGGAAGCGGAGCTTGTATTCCCAACGCATCTGGCCAGTGCCGCCGTCGAGTGCGCGCACTGCGCCGTATGGTTCCTCGCCCTTGTAATCGTGCTGGCCGCCTCCGTTGAAGAAAGCCCCTGGCTTGTAGTCGGCTTCTCCCTTGTGGTAGATGCCCGCCATCTCCTTCACATTGACGTAGTAATTGCCGGTCTTGGCGTCGTATGCCGAGCTGTACCAATTGGACCCTCCGCCGAGACTCGGCCAAATCAATTTACCCTCCACCGAGGGCTCCGAATCAGGCAAACGCATGGGGCGACCGGCTTCGTCGAGACCGCTTGCCCAGGTCTGTTTGACGTATGGCCTTCCCGTGATGAACTTGCCATTGATGCGATCGAGTGCGTAGTAAAAGCCGTTGCGATTGGCCAGCACCACCATTTTGCGCGGCTGTCCTTCGACCAGCCCTTCGATCAGCATCGGTGTCTGCGTCGAGTCCCAGTCGTTCACGTCATGCGGAGTGTACTGGAAGTGCCACTTCCTGGCGCCGGTGTCGGCATCGAGCGCGATCAGACAGTCGGAGTAGAGGTTGTCGCCGGAGCGTGAGTCGCCGTTCCAGTCGGGCCCCGGATTTCCGGTGCCCCAGTAGACTGTGTTGGTCTCGGGATCGAAGACGCCGGTGACCCAGGAGGTAGCCGAACCCGTTTTCCAGCTCTCGCCGGTCCAAGATTCGTTTCCAGCTTCGCCCTTGACGGGGATGGTGTTAAAGCGCCACGCGCGTTTGCCGGTCTTGGCGTCGTAGGCGTCGATGAATCCGCGCACTCCGAACTCGCCGCCCGCCATTCCGGTGATGATCTTATCCTTTACCGCGAGTGGAGCACCGGTGCTGGAGTAGCCGGTTTTATAGTCGGCCATGGTCACGTCCCACCGAACCGTCCCGGTGCGGGCGTCGAGCGCGATGAGGTGCGCGTCGATGCTGGCGTAGTATACGGTTTGCCCAAGAATCGCGAGCCCGCGATTCACCCGGCCACAACACAAGCGGAGATCGCGAGGAATCTCCTTCTGATAAGTCCACAAGGTGCGGCCCGTGGCGGCGTCGATCGCCTCCACCATGTTCGGCGGCGCGGTGATAAACATCGTGCCATCGACCACAAGAGGCGACGTTTCGAGCGTATCCAGTTCGTTCACCTGGTGCATCCAGGAAATGCGCAACTTGCTCACATTGCCGGTGTCGATCTGGTCGAGCGGTGAGTAACGCTGGCCGGTGTAGTCACGCGAGTAAGTGAGCCAATTGCCGGGTTCCTTGTTGGCGTCGCGAATGCGCTCGTAGGGGACACTGATCTGGGCAAGGAGGACCTGCGCCAGGAGCACGACGGGCGCCGACAGCCAGATCAAGACTTTCATTTCCTCTCCTTCAAGGACGCGAGATAGGCTACCAGGTCAGTCAGCTCCAGATCAGAGAGTTGACCGCGAAAAGACGGCATCGGTGACTTGTTTTGCGGTTTGTCGACCCGGGCGACGTCTGATTTCCAGAAGGAAAAGGAGCGCCCGGAATCGTCCCGCACCTGGATGGAAAAGGAGTCCTCGTTGACACGGACGCCGGTGACGCTGCGCCCCGCCTTGGAGACCACCGTAAGCCGCACGTAGCCCTCCGGGACGGCGGCCTGGGGATCGACGATAGACTCGCGAAGATACGCGGGGCTCCGCGCCTCGCCGATCTGCGTCAGGTCCGGGCCGGCGACGCCTCCCTCGCCCGAGATCGAATGGCACGCGCCGCAGTTGCCTTTCGTGCGGTAGATCTCCGCGCCGCGGGCCGGGTCGCCTGGTACCGGTTGTTGCGGCACTTTGCCGAGCGAGCGGACGAAGGCCGCGGTCTGAAGAATCTCATGATGCGACATCGCCTCGGCGCCGGGCATTTCAGTCCCGCGAATCCCGTCGTCGATGACCGCCACCAGCGCGGCGTCGTCGGGAGCGTGGATGAGCCTGGCACGAATCAGCGTAGGTCCACGGCTGCCCTCGCCCTTTGGCCCGTGGCAGCGCGCGCAATGGACCTGGAACAGCTTCTCGCCATGAATCATATCGGCGCGGCTGTTGGGAAGTTTTACTTTGGTTTCGGTATCTGCCGCGAGGGCGGCGATGACAAACGAAAACAGGAATACTATCTTCATTGCTGGCGCTATCATATCGTACCCGAACACATTTCATATGTGGCGCACGCACTCGTGCGGGCCGCGTCGAGACTCGTTTCGACGCTGGCCGGGCATCGACACGAGTGTCGACGCGGCACGCCGGGGGCGTGCGCCACGATGCAAGGGCTCGGACTAGACTTTTACAATCTGCGGAATCAGATCCCCGTACACATCGGTCAACCGCATGTCGCGTCCGTTGAAGCGATATGTGAGCCTGGTGTGATCCATGCCCATCAGATTCAGAATGCTGGCGTGTAGATCGTGGATGGTGATGGGCTGTTCTTCGGCTTTGTAGCCGAACTCATCGCTTGACCCGATCACCTGGCCACCGCGGATGCGCGCGCCTGCCATCCAGATGCTCATCGCGCCCGGATTGTGATCGCGCCCAACACCGCGCTGCGAAATCGGCATGCGCCCGAATTCTCCCTGCCAGACGACAAGTGTCGAATCGATCAGGCCGGAGGCTTTCAGATCGGTTAACAAACCAGAAATGGGGCGATCGACCTCGGAGGCATGCCGCGAATGGTTGTCCTTCACGTCGGCGTGAGCGTCCCACGTGTCCACGTTCTGAACGCCCAGGCCGCCGTGATACAACTGCACGAAACGAACGCCGCGCTCCACCAGGCGGCGAGCCATCAGGCACTGGCGTCCAAACGGCTCGGTTACCGGATCGTCCAAGCCGTAAAGCTTCCGCATTGTCGGCGTCTCCGCGGTCACGTCGACCGCTTCGGGCGCGCAGCTTTGCATGCGATAGGCGAGCTCATAGGACTCGATGCGAGCGGTCAACTCCGTATTTCCGGGGAATTTTTCCGCATCCCTCTCATTCAGTTTCATCAGGAGGTCCAGGCCGGCGCGCTGCTCTACCGGCGACACATCCGCGGGCGGCTGAAGATCGACGATCGGCATTCCCGACGGACGAAGGACCGTGCCCTGATAGGATGCCGGCATGAAGCCCGAACCCCAGTTCGCCGGACCGCCGAATGGACCGCCGTGCGCGTCGTAGATGACCACGAACGCGGGCAGATTCTGGTTCTCCGAGCCGAGCCCGTAAGTCACCCAAGAGCCAAGGCTTGGGAAGCCCATTCGGATCATTCCGGTCGCGAGCTCGTAATGCGCCTGCACGTGGTCGTTCGATTGACCTTTGACGGAGCGCATCAGCGCAAGATCGTCGGCATGGGAAGCGATTTGCGGAAAGATCTCCGAGATGTCCATTCCGCTCTGGCCATATTTTTTAAATGAGAACGGACTCGGCATCAACGGGCCGGGATTGCCTTGGCGCACCACGATATCGCCCTTCCCCATCAGCGGCTGTCCGGCGTATTTCGCGAGCGCCGGCTTGGGATCGAACGTATCGACGTGGCTCACGCCGCCGCTCATGAAAAGTGAAATAACGCTCTTTGCGCGGGGCTCAAAATGCGGCTTGCGCGCAGCTCCCGCGGATCTTGCGGCGCAACTGACCGGCGGCGCGGCGAGCAGGCCGTCTCGGTCGAGCAGCAGCGCGAGCCCCAGCCCACTGATGCCTCCGCAGCTTTCAAACAGGAATTTACGTCGCGACCGGAAGCGTTTCACACATCACCTCACATACAGAAACTCGTTCAGATTGAACATGACATGCGCGAGCCCGGCAAGGTTGTGCTGTGCCAGGAAGTCAAGCGCAAGCTTGCGTTCCGTTGCGTCCGGCGGCCGGTTGAGCGCAAGTTGATAAGCGAGATCGACCTGCTTCTGTGGATCATTGGGCGCGGTTTCCTGAAGGCGGCTGGCGAAGAACTGCGCCTGGCGCAACACGAAGTCGTCATTCATCAGGGCGAGGGCCTGCGTGGGAACCGTGGAGACGTTGCGGGCGCCGCAGGAAATGTTCTGGTTCGGGAGGTCGAAGATCTCGAGCATCGGCAGCGGCAACCCGCGCTTGCGGTAAATGTAAACGCTGCGCCGCCAGGACTCCGGTCCGTCTTCCTTCGCCTGCTTCCAGATGCCATACTGCATCGATGCCAGCACTTCAGCCTGTATCTTCGGAAAAACGGGCCGCCCGCCGACTTCCGGATTTAAAGCGCCACTCACCGCGAGGATCGAATCCCGGATAATCTCCGCGTCGAGCCTTCTTGCTCCGTAGCGCCAGAGCAGCCGGTTCTCAGGGTCCTTGGCCATCGCATCCGCGTCGGCGTCCTCGGAGGCCATCTTATAGGTGTCCGACGTCATCATTAGCCGGTGCATCTGCTTAATGCTCCATCCGCGATTCATGAACTCCACGGCAAGCCAGTCGAGCAGCTCGGGATGAGTGGGCAACTCGCCCATCTTGCCGAAATTGTCGAGCGTGGAAACGATTCCTCGTCCGAAATGATGATGCCAGATCCGGTTCACCATCACGCGCGCCGTCAAGGGATTGTCGGGGGACACCAGCCACTCCGCCAGCGCGCGCCGGCGTCCCGAGGTCTGGCCGGAGGCCGGCGGTAATTCGACGGGCGGGTTGCCAGTGGTGATCACCTCGACGAAGCCCGGCTGCATTTGCGGACCTTTGCTGTTCACGTCACCGCGAATCAGAAAATACGACGGCGGCGTTTGATAATGGCCGGGGCCGCGAAAAAGGAAGCTGCCCTCGATGGCCTCGCGCTTCACTCCTTTGCCGGGCGCGGGCTCGTCGCCGGGGCCGTCCGGCGTGAAGCGGTAGTCGCCGTCGGTGACTCCGGCCGCGACGGGAATCGGTTTGGGCCGCGTCTTCTCCACCTGCGCGATCTCCGAGGTCAGCCGGCGCTTCTCCTTCAAGGCTTCCTGATCCAAGAGGCGATCGATCTCTTCCGAGGAAACCGTGACGCTGCGGATCACCTGGTCCGCCAGGAGCATTTGCCCAGGTGTGCGCTGCGCCTCCGGCACCGCGATCGCGTCCTGCACGTTCTGCGGGAATTTCGCATACTTCGCTGGAAGGAGCCGATCCCGATACGGCTGCTCCAAAGTGCGAAGCCCGCGCCGCAGTTCGCCCAGGCGCGAATCGACTGCCGCTGTTTTCTTTTCGTATTCTTCGGCTTCGCTGCGCGGAATGAGCGGGTGATCCACTTCGACGTAGCCGAACAAGGACGCTTGCATGCGGTAATAATCCGTCTGCCGGATCGGGTCGAACTTATGATCGTGGCAGCGGGCGCATTGCACGGTGAGGCCCAGGACACCGCGCCCCAGCGTGGCGATCATGTCATCCAGATACTCGTACCGGTTCTCCGGATTGTCTTTTTCGCGATAGCCGACCTTCGCGTAATTTCGCAGGAACCCGGTGGCGACCAGACTTTCCGGCGTGACGGTTTCCAGTTCATCGCCGGCGATCTGCTCGCGAAGGAATTGGTTGTACGGCGTATCCTTGTTGAATGCGCCGATCACGTAGTCGCGATAGCGCCACGCGTTGGGCCGGTCGAAGTCATGTTCGAAGCCATTCGAATCGGCGTAGCGCGCAACGTCGAGCCAGTGGCGTCCCCATCGCTCGCCGTAATGCGGAGAAGCCAGCAGACGTTCGATGAGGCGCTCCCAGGCACCGGGAGCGCGGTCGTTAAGGAACTCGGCGGTCTCGGCAGGTGTAGGAGGCAGACCGATCAAGTCCAGATAGGCCCGGCGAACCAGCGTCGCGCGACTGGCAGGAGGCGCGGGCTTGATCCCCTTCGCCTGAAGCTCTTTGTGCACAAATGCGTCGACCGGATTCGCAGGGCCTGGCGGCGTCTTTTGCACCGGCTTGCGGAAGGCCCAGTAGTTGCGGGCTTCGGGCGGAATCGGGGCCTCAGTAACCGGACTGGCCTCTGTAATGAGAGGCTTCACCGCACCGTCCCAGACCGCGCCCTGGTCGATCCACAGCCGAATGGCTTCGATCTCCTCGGCCTTGAGCTTGCCGCCCAGCGGCATGGCAGGTTTATCGAGGCCGGCGGCCATTCGATACACCCGACTCTTCGCGGCATTGCCCGGCACCAGCACCACGCCGCCTTCCCCTCCCTTGAGAGCGGATTCGCGCGAGCTGAGATCGAGTCCTGAACTCTGGACCGCGAGGCTGTGGCACTTCCAGCAACTGGCTTGAAAAACCGGTTGGATATCTTTAGAGAAGGATATCTGGCCGTCGGCGGCGCTCGAAGCCGCCGCGCAAATCAGGACCGTCGTGAAGACACGCAGTTCTATCGCCAGACGATTGTGACCGGACTTCCGCGTGGGCTGTCTCACTTCGATGATTGTACACCCGGGAGCTACTAAACAATCACGGAGATTTCTTTCTGCCACATTCCATTTATTTCCTCAACATCGCAAAACCATACATCGTGTCTCCGGCTGCGACGACCAGGTATTGTGTACCATCAAGCTCAAAACTAATGGGGCCATTGCTCACCCCATTGCCGAGATTGGCGTGCCACAACGGATCGCCCGTGGTCGCATTGAGAGCTACCAGGTTGTTCGCAGGATCTCCTGCAAAGACGAGATTGCCCGCCGTACTTAACACCCCGGAACGGCCGCCCGCGGCTTCCCATTTGTGGCTCCATCGGACCTTGCCCGTTCTGTAATCGATGGCCTCCAGCATGGATTCGGACCAGCCTCCCCGATCGTTCCCGCCCCACCCCTCCGGCTTCTCATCGGTGTCGTAAATGTAATAGATGCTGAATGCTCGCGTTGCGTTGATATAGAACAGCTCGGTTAGCGGACTGTAACTTGGAGGAGGCCAGTTGGCGGCGCCGCCCTGGTTCGGCGAAACAAGTGCGCCATCCAACTGCGGTTCCTTGGCGGGATCCGCAATCGGTTGTCCCTTTCGATCGACACCCTTCGCCCAATTCGTCTTCACGAACTGAGAAGTCACGATGTTCTTCCCGGTTGTACGATCCAGGACGAAGAAGTACCCGTTGCGGCTAGCCTGCGCCACCAGTTTTCTGGGTTGGCCGTCGATCGTACCGTCGATGAGCACAGTCGTCTGGATGGCATCCCAATCGTGAGTGTCGTGCGGGGAAGGCTGGAAATGCCACTTCAGCTTCCCAGTATCGACATCGAGCGCCACAATCGATTCCGTGAACAGATTGTCGCCCTTCCGGCCCTTCCCCGCGATGACGGGCTGAGGATTTCCCGTGCCCAGAAAAATCGTCTTCATCTCCGGATCGTAGGTACTCGATAGCCAGGTCATTCCGCCGCCATGGTTCATTGCCTCGGCGTTAGGCCAGGTTTCCGATCCCGGTTCGCCGGCCTTGGGTGTCGTGTTCCAATGCCACTGCAAGTCTCCGGTTTCGGAATCGCGCGATTCAAGGTATCCCGGAATGTCGAGATCGTCGCCGCTCACGCCTACGATCACGTGATTTCCGACGATCACCGGCGCCATTGAACCGAAATACATCTGATCGATATCGCAGATCTCTTTTCGCCAGCGCTCCTTTCCCGTAATGGCGTTGAGCGAAACGAGATGACAGTCCGGAGTTTCAAAAAATATCCAGTTGCCGGATATTCCGACGCCTCGATTTCCAATGTGCATGCCCCCCTTCGATTCCCATGTGTAGTGCCAGATTTCGCGCCCCGTTCGCGCGTCGATCGCCCATACGTGGTCGGGAATCGTGAAATACATTACGCCATCGACAACCAGCGGTGTCGCCTTGATCGCGCCTCCAAAACCGCCTCCAGTGTTAATCCGATACACCCACGCCAGACTCAGCGAGTCGACGTTGGAGGCATTGATCTTCGCCAGCGGACTGAACCTGCGTCCCGAATAATCGCCGTTATAGGTTGGCCAGGAGTCGGTGGGCGGTTTCGCTGGATCCGGTACCTGGCCGAACATAGCTGTAGCCAGCAGCGTGAGCGTGGCGGAAGTTTTCTTAAACGTCATTTCAATGTCTCCAGATAAGCCACGACATCGTGAATATTCTTGTCCGTGTATTGATCGAGCAGCTCGATATGCCCCTGAAAGGGATCGTGCTTTTCAACCTTGAGCCCGGGCGTTCGTTTCCAGCTTTTGTAATCGCCGGAACTGTCTCTCAAAGACACGTTGAAATCGTCGAGCGCGATCAGGACGCCGCTGACAGCGGCACCAGATGCCGGCGTGACGGTGACCGTAACAGGCTTTGCCGTACTGACTTGGCCGCGTCCACCGCGCCCGCCCCTTCCTTGCGGAAAAACGAACTGCTGCTGGAGGGTGGGTGGGTCGAATTTTTTCGCGATGCCCGCCAGATCTCCGGTTGGCGAATGACAACCGCTGCACTTGCCCGCCCCGTTGAAGTAAGCGGCGCCCGCTGCCGGGTCGCCGGTGAGGACGTTCAGAACCTTGGAATAAGGCCCGCTGCGTAGCGTGTCGTTCAGTTTCTGGTGGAGAAAATGGGAAAGATCCGCCACCTCCTCCGTTGTAAGGCTGGCACTGGCTCGCCCGCTCTGCATCGGATGCCCTTTGCGAAGATACGGGCCCACGGTATTTCCGTATCTGTCATGCAGAACGGTGAGGCTGCGAACCAGGTCCGGTCCTTTTTGGCTTTCCGGAACCCCGTCGCCGGCTCCCCGCGCCGTCGGGCCGTGGCAGGTAACGCACTGCGCGATGTAAACGGTCCTGCCTCTGTCCGCGGCGGCCGCATTGACGACGTGCATGTCGCTCGGGCCCGCTCCGCCGCCCGCAGGGCGACCCCCGCGTCCACGTCCGCCGCCCGCGGCTTGCGGCCCTATGTTCACGGCAAGGTAGTCCACGATTTGAGGGAAATCGGCGTCGGCGATTTTCGCCCCCTTCGTCACCATGTCTGCGACCACGGTGTTCCACTGCTCCTTGCTCATCGCTCTGCCCATCACGATCTCGGCGGCGTGACATGTACCGCACGCCTTCTGGACAATCGCTTTGCCGGCGCCGTCCGGCAGCTGCGCCCGGCAATCGATTGCAATACTGCCTGCAACCAGCATCAGACGGATCATTCTTCGCATATCCATATCCTCTTTGGAGCTCTGAAGAATCGAGAGTACCGAGGCCTATTATAAACGCCTTCGGAGTGGCCCTATTTTTCCGCCGAACAGGAGTGGCCACTCCTGCCGCGGAAAGCGGCGACACGATCCCTGTGGCGCGGACCCACTATCCGAATCTTGTGCGAATGCTGAGTTAAGGAGACGGAGCAACATAAGGAAACGGGGCCAGACTTACAGAGGACTGTAACCCACCACCCGCCGGCCGGCTCTTCAAGAACTCCAAAAACTCCGCCGTGTCCGACGTCCTGCGATCGAACGAGGCGATCAGTTTTTCATCCGGATCGAGAATCGCGTAAAAAGGCGTCGCTATCGTTGCGAACCGTTGCTCCTGCAGCTTCTGATTCGCCTCCGACACCGCATTGTCGGCGTCAGTGTACAGTTCCACCAGCACCAGATCCTTCAAAGCCGGCGCAAACTCCGGCTTGGGAAACATATTCGCCTTCATCCAATGGCAGTTGGTGCACGCGTACCCGGTGAAGCTGATCAGCACCAGCTTATTCTCGCGCCGGGCGAGGTCGAGCGCCTCGCGATACTGATCCTTCATCCACACCGGACCCGCCACGGCAGCCGTCCGCCCGCCGAATCCACCCACCGTGTTCGCCGCCGGAACGAACGCGTCCAGTTCGCCCAGAGGCGCGCCGAACATCCCCGGCAGCAGGCTGAACGCGAAAATCAGGAACAGGCTCGCGATCAACATTCGAGGGATTCCCAAAATCTCTCCCTCTTCCACGCCTTCCAACTTCAGCAACCCGAGCAAATACAGTCCCGCCATCGCGAACAGCACGAACCACGCCGCCAAAAACCGCTCCCGCGTCAGCCAGTTCAACTGCAACACCTGGTCGATGTTCGATGCGTACTTCAACATGATCGCCAGCAGCGTGAACCCCATAACGGTCTTCACGCGCGCCAGCCATCCGCCGCTCCTTGGCAGCTTCTTTAAGTAACCCGGAAACGCCGCCAGGAAAAAGAATGGAAGAGCCAAGCCCGCCGCGAAGGTCGCCATCCCCGCTATCCTCTGCGAGGCATTCACTTGAACCGAAGCCGCCAGCAGGCTTCCTACAAACGGTCCCACGCAGGCGAACGACGTCAGTGCGAATGTCAGACCCATCAGCAGAGTGCCAAGGTAACCGCCCCGGCGCGACGCCGAGTCCAGTTTCGTCAGCAGACTCGAAGGCAGAGTGATCTCGAACGCTCCCAGTAAGCTCACGGCAAAGACTCCGAACACCAGAGCGATGAATCCATTCACCCAAGGGTTCGCCGCCAGCAACCGCACTCCAAACGGTCCCACCGCTGCCGTCACGCCCAATCCCAGCGCACAAAACAGGAAGATTATGCCCAGCGAAAACACGATCGCCTGCCGGATCCCTCCGCGATCGTTCAGGAAGAACGAAACCGTAATCGGGATCATCGGCCACACGCAAGGGGTGAAGATCGACGCCAGACCCAATCCGAATGCAGTGAACAAAAACGCCAGCATTCCGTCCGACGTTTTCTGCGGCGCCGCAGTCTTCAGTGCAGAAGGCGCTAAAGTATCGATGTACCCCGCCGGAGCCGCAAACGCCACAACCGCCGGAGCCGACCCGTCCACCGCCAGCGTAAACGACGCCGTCTTCGTCTTCGGCGGCAGGCACCGCTTCGAATCGCAAACCGCATAACGAACGAAAGCCGTAATCTCCAGCGGCCCCGCCGCCGCGTCCTTGTTCACCTGAAATGGAATGAAAAAGACGGCCTCTTTTTCGTAAAATTCCGCATTCGCCGCCAGCGCGTCGTCATACTTCTTCTCCGGCACAGGCTGAAATACATGAGCCGGATCGGCGCCGAATTTGATTTGAACCGGGATCGTCGGCGGAGGCGTCGTGACCGAATAAATATGCCACCCCTCATCGATCTTCGCTGTCAATCGCAGAGGAATCGTAGCCCCAGGCGCAGCCTTCAAAACATCGGAAGAAAGTGTCCACTCAACAGGATTAATCGCCCCAAAACAGACGAGCCCGGTAACAACCACCAAAGCCGACATTCTGGCTCCTGGCTTCCGGCTCCTGGCTTCTTTTTTCATGACGTTAGTGATGCCGCCCGATCGAGCTCCGCTTCAATTTTCTCATTAATCCCGCCCGCGGCGAACTCCGCCGCCACGCGAATCGCGTTCTTGATCGCGTTGGCGTTCGAACGCCCATGGCAAATAATGTTGACGCCCTTCACTCCCAGCAGCGGCGCCCCGCCGTATTCGGAGTAATCCACCCGCTTGCGGAAATCGAGAAACGCGTTGCGCGCCAGCGCGGCCCCAATCTTGCGCGTGACCGTCTCCGTCAACGCTTCCTTCAGCATCTGCCGGATCATCTCCACCAGCCCCTCGCTCACCTTCAGCGCCACGTTCCCGATGAACCCGTCGCACACCACAACATCCGCGATGCCGGAGTAAATGTCGCGACCCTCCACATTGCCGATGAAATTCAGCGGCAGCGCCTTCAGTAAAGGAGTCACCGCGCGCGTCAGTTCGTTGCCCTTGTGCTCCTCCTCGCCGATCGAGAGGAGCCCAACACGCGGACTTGGGTTATGAAAAATGATGCGCGAGTAAATTTCGCCCATCACCGCGAACTGGGCCAGCATTTCGGGCGAGGAATCGACGTTTGCCCCCACGTCGATCACTACCACCGGAGATCCCTTCACTGTGGGAAACGCCCCGGCCAGCGCCGGCCTGTCGACGCCGCGTACCATGCCCTGCACCATCTTGGCCGTCGCCATCGCCGCGCCGGTGTTGCCCGCCGACACCACGCCGTGCACGTCGCCTGCGCGCAACAATTTCGCCGCGACGCGCAGGGAGGAATCGCGCTTGGTGCGGACCGCCTTCGCCGAGTCCTCCATCGTGATCACTTCGCTGGCGTGTTGAATGCGAATCGGCAATCCCGCCGCTTCCGGATGGAGATCGATCTCCTTCCGGATAACTCCCTCCACACCCACCAGGATCACGCCGATACTGAGTTCCTGGGCGGCTAAAATCGCACCTTCCACCTCGGACTTGGGAGCGTGATCGCCCCCCATGGCGTCAACCGCGATTGTCAGCATGTAGGTGAACGATTGCTACTGCTCCACCACCTCGATAATTTCCCGGCCCTTGTATTTTCCGCAGTGCGGGCAAACCCGGTGCGGCAGCTTCGGTTCGTGGCAGCTCGGGCACTGCGATAAACTTGCCTTCGTCAGCGAGTCGTGCGTGCGTCGCGCCGATGTGCGGCGCTTGGAATGTCTTCGTTTTGGATTCGGCATAATGTCTCAACCAGAACGCCAGGCCCGGGTCCGTATTCTGACTCCTGACTCCTGACTCCTGTCTCCTTCTTCTAAGTCAAATGTTTAAGCGCCGCCCAGCGGTCATCGGCCGTAGCCCCGTGGCAGGCGCATTCCTTCTGATTCCGGTTCTGCCCGCACTCTGGACAAATTCCCTTGCAATCCTCGCGGCATACCCGCTGCATCGGCAGTGTCAGCAGCACGAACTCCCGTAAAACGTCGTTGAGCTCCACTCCGTCGCCTTCGTAGAAACCCATCTCCGCCTCACCGATGTCGATCGCTTTCTCCTCGCCGTACCCTTCCGTCACCGGACGATAGTACAGCTCGAAGTCGGCATCGATCGGACACGCAGCCGGCTCCAGACAGCGGTCGCAATCCGCCTCCATCAGAACCTTCACATGCCCTTTGACCCGAATCTCGCCCAGCAGATCGATCACCAGCTCCGCAACTCCGGAAGCCTTCATCGGACCAGTCTGCCGCAACTTCGGATCGAGAAATTCGATCACCCCCGGCTCCAGCGTCACGTCAAATGTACGCGCCTTTAGCTCTAGCTCGCGAATATGAAAGAACAAGGCACTCCCAGTCCTTAAAGGGTGAAAATCCAGTATATCAAGGACTTCCCTCGCTGTGCCACTGTGGGGCCGCCAATTTTGGCGGCAGCCGCCCTTTCAGGCGGCTCTTTGCCGACGCCAGTACGCGGTGTACATCCCCGCCGCGCCAAGCCCGGTCAGGACCAATATTGCCGATGGTGGAGCCGGAGTCCCGGACGGCAAACTCGGAATCGAGGTCGGCGCAGCAAGATACGCGATCAGGTTGTCGGTCAACGGCTGGCTTGATCCAACGCCGGCGGTTAGAAAATTGACGTCCAATATAGTAATCAGAGTTCCCAGCGGAGCATTTGTCAACGACCCCGGCGGGAACACGATCCCTCCCGCGACGCCGTTCGCATCCACGGAGACAAGCCGTGCATTGCCAAACGACGAGTAGCCGCCAATGGCCGCGAATGTCACCGTCGTCAGCGCCACCGGTCCCGTGAACGGAGCCGCCACTGTCTGCAAGTTCAGCGAATTGGCCGCTTGCAGGATGGTGACCGTGCCCCCGCCCGACGCCGTGATCAGCGGGATGATGCTGTTGTCACGCGTGATAAATCCGGAATTCTCTCCCATCACAAAGAGCGATCCTCCCCCCGTCAGATAGGTCATGTAAGCCGTGATATCCGACCCGGTCAGCGGCGTCGAATTGTTGTACCGGATGTCCCATACCTGCTTGTAACCCGCCAGACTGCCACCGGGAACTCCGGTACTTGTAGTGACGGTATACCCCGCATTCACCAATCTGCCGGAGAGAAACGACTCCACGGTACTTACATCGAACGTTGTTCCGTCGTCCACAATCAACGCCGTCAACGGAGCGGGTCCAAAACCCCAGCAGAAGCTGGGAAGCGTGAGCGCCAATAGCAAGGTGGCTCGACGCAGCGTGAAAGGTTTATTCATGCCGCGCACTTTTTATGAAGGGATCTACCCTGATCCTAGGCGAATCGCCATCGGGAGTCAACCAGTTTTCGCTTGTCTGCTACATTTAGGTAGACATGATGGTTTGTATATGACGGTCGAGATCGATGGCGTAGCCTTGCATCTTGCTCATCCCGATGAGCTTTCCGTCACCTGGGTGGGCCAGGAGGAAGTTATGCGCCAGTTATTGGCCGCCTGGCTGGTGGTCGATCCGCAGGATCTGCCTATGAATCCCCGCCTGCTGGGCAAACCCGGGGTCGGAAAAACCACGCTCGCCTACGCCGCCGCCAAACGCCTGGGACGCGAAGTTTACATCCTGCAATCCACCGTCGACACCCGCCCCGAAGACCTCCTCGTCACCCCCGTCATCGAAGGCGAATCGCGACTCCGCTACGTCGCGTCGCCATTGGTAACAGCCATGTTGCGTGGGGGAATCGTGATACTCGACGAAGGTAACCGCATGAGCGAGAAAAGCTGGGCCAGCCTCGCCCCTCTGCTCGATAACCGCCGCTATGTCGAATCCATCGTCGCCGGAATCAAGATCAAGGCGCACCCGTTGTTCCGCCTGGTCGCCACCATGAACGACGACGCATCGACCTTCGACCTGCCCGAATACATCCATTCCCGCCTGCAACCGCAAATCCTCATTGATTTTCCAGAACGACATGAAGAATTCGCCATATTAAAAGAAAATCTCCCCTTCGGCGACGAACAAATCCTTAACTACGTGACCGATTTCCTCCAGCAGGCCCACTCCGCCGACGAACGCTATACCGTCCGCGACGGCATCAATATCGCCCGGTTCGCCATGAAACTAGCCCAGCAGGCAGAAACCCCCGTCGACCCCGAAATCCTGCGCACCTCCATCATCCAAACTCTCGGCGAAGAGGCCTTGCGGTATGTCTCTCGAATCTGAAGCCGGAGGTCTCGAACGAGGCCGTTTCCGCTACTTTCCGGTCGTCCCCGGCCGCGTTGAATTCGCCGCCGAACTGCGGCGTGTCTTATTGGCCGACAATCCACCCATTATCGCGGTAGAATTACCAGGATTTCTCGCCGAGACATACAGAAAGGCATTAAACCGCCTCCCCGAAATGTCGGTAATTCTCTATATCCCTGACAAGAACGACGACGATAATCCCGCCCTCTACGTCCCCGTCGAACCCACCGACCCCTTCACCGAAGCCCTCCGCACGGCTCACGAACTGGGCTCCGAAATACTCTTCCTGGAACCCGACTCCGCTGACCGCCCTCATCTTCCCGATACCTATCCGGACACGTACGCCATCCGCCGCATCGGCCTCGAAAAATACATCGAAGCCTACCGAGTCTGGCCGCAGCCCCGCAACGACGACGTCACCGCGCACGCCAACGCCATGGCCTGGAAACTCCAAGGAGCCGACCCGGACGCAAAGGTCTTCGTCGTCGTCTCCCTGAATCTCCTCGATCCGCTTCTCGACGCGATGGAATCGCCGCAAGATCCTCCCGCCCCGCATCCAAAACATTTCGACATCCAATTGTTAAACCCGCATCCCGATTGCCTGGCCGAAATCACCATCGAATATCCGTATTTGCAGGAGCGCTATGAGTTCTCCCGCCTCGACCTTCAGGAAGAAGACCGCCTGGACCGCCCCAAAGTCCAACTGGCTCTGATGCGCGAGGCCGAAGCGAAATACACCGAATCGACCGGCGAAAAAGTCGCCCACTGGCAGCGCCGCATGATCGCAAGATATACAAGAAATCTAGCCCACATGTCCGGCGACCTCATGGCCAACGTCTACGATCTGGCCGTCTCCGCGAGATCCATCGTCGATGATAACTACGGCTGGGAGGTCTGGCAGATGGCGAATCGCTACCTCGCCCAGCACGAGCACTCGGATCTCGAAACCGTCCGTCTGTCAGCCTCTGAAATTTGGCTCAACACGAAGCGCCTGAGAATCCGCCGCCGTCTTCCCCGCCCTAAACAGCGTCTCAGGCCGACCGGCATCAAGCCCCGCAAGCGCGAAAATGTTCCCGGCGAATGGGCCAAGCAAACCACCGGCGACGCCATTTGCTCCTACCCTCCCGAGGATCTGCTAATCGAAGAATACGGCCGTTTCCTCAAGAAAAAAGCCAAAGCCCTGCTCTCCGAAGAGCGAGTCCGCGTCGAACCCTTCACCACCTCCACGCTTGACGGCATCGACCTGCGGGAAACCATCCGCAACTGGTATCAAAAGAAAATCTACGTCCGCCAGGCCGACCGCCTGGCCGGCGAAGTCGGCGCCGTGGTCCTGATCTTCGACGAGGACCGCGACGACCACTACCAATACTTGACAACGTGGCTGGGCGAACACCAGAACGAATCGGACATGGCGTTTTATTCGACGTTCCCATTCGACAACATCGTCGGCCCCGGCATCGGCCGCGCCGAATACGGAGGCCTTCTGATGACCCTCCCCCCGCGCCGCCTCTTCGACGTCTGGTCCGACGACGACTATCAGTTCGCCGAATCCAAACCCGAGCGCCTCCTCATGGCCGCTCTGGATTACTCAGTAGAACGCTTCGTGGTGTACGTCGCCTCCAAACCCCCGAGAAGCATTTTCCGCTCGATAGCCTCCCATTTAGGCCGAAAAATCCTCTACGTCCCCATCGGCGCGTTGTCGCCGACGAAAGTAAAGCGTCTGCGCGTAGTCCACGTGCTCGACAGTTACGAGCGTAGGGCGGAAGCCAAAGAGTACCTCTGGTAATGCTTCCGATTAATGGAGCCGCGACCATCGGGAGCGGTCATTCCGGGTACGTTTTCATCAGCCTGTTAGCAAGCTTAGCGAGCGGAAACGCTGGCGCGCGGCCTCTCACTGCCAGAAGGCGATGCAGTGTGGTTGCAAACTCTTGAAAAGTTTGGTGGGCTCGACAGAACTCGAATCTGTGACCTCCTGCGTGTCAAGCAGGCGCTCTAACCAACTGAGCTACGAGCCCGGTGTGAACTGCGGTGACGGGCGAAGTTCCAATATATCACGCCGCCGCGGCTTCGCTAAACTTTATGCATGCCTCCTCTCGCGCCACCGCGCCGCCTTTTGTTCGGACCAGGCCCCACGCAAGTCGAATCCCGCGTCTATGACGCCATGACCAAACCTGTGGTCGGTTATCTCGACCCCTTCTTTTTCGAAGTCGTCGAGGAGATCCGCCGCGATCTTCGCGTTCTGTTCGGCACCGCCAACCCGATGACCTTCCCCATCTCCGGAACCGGCAGCGCGGGCATGGAAGCCGCCGTCTCCAACTTCGCCGGCCCTGGAACAAAATTGGCCGTGTTTGTTTCGGGCTTTTTTGGCGACCGGATCGCCGAAATGGGCCGCCGTCACGGAGCCAACGTCGTCCGCTGCGAAAAGCCCTGGGGTGAAACGTTCACCGAAGCCGAGGCCTCTGAATTCCTGGAACGCGAACGCCCGCATCTGGTCGCCTTTGTCCACGCCGAGACATCCACCGGAGCCCTACAAGCGCCTTTGGTCATCACCCGGCCGGCGCGCGCCGTCGGAGCGCTGGTGATCGCCGACTGCGTCACCTCGCTCGGCGGTGTGCCCATCGACGCCGACGCCTCCGGCATCGACATCGCCTACAGTTGTTCGCAAAAAGGATTGAGCTGCCCTCCCGGCCTCTCGCCGATCACCGTATCGCCCCGCGCCGCCGAAAACTTGAAGAATCGCGATAACCCCGTCTGGTATCTCGACCTCAAACTCCTTGCCGATTACTACGACGCGCCCCACAAGTATCACCACACCGCGCCGATTTCCAACTTCTACGCATTGCGCGAAGGCCTTGCCGCCATCATGGAGGAAGGAGCGGCGAAGCGCTACGCCCGCCACCAGCGCTGTCACGAAGAGTTCGTGAGCCGCATCGAAGCCATGGGCCTCTCCATGCATGTCGCCCCCGGCCGCCGCATCGCGACGCTCAATACGGTTTGCGTGCCCGCGGGAGCCGACGATGCAGGCATCCGGAAACGCCTCCTGTCCGATCATGACATCGAAATCGCCGGCGGTTTCGGCCCTCTCGCTGGGAAAATTTTCCGCATCGGACTCATGGGACCTCTGGCGACGGACGAGAACGTAGAACTATTCTGCTCGGCGTTCTCGCAGTGTCTCGCCCACGCCGCTACATCTGTGTGAAAAGTGTGTTACTAATGAGGGCTGGGGCAGCGTAACTGGCGAAACCGGAAGCAAAGACTTTCGAGCACGAGTGGAGGACACCGGGCCAGGATTCAATGTCCTGGCCCGTATGCCCAAATTCGAACTGACCAAGACCATCGAAGCCGTGAAACTGAATCCGCGGACTCTTCGTCCCCTCACACCCCAGAAATCGACGATACCCTACGGCGCCGTCCTGGAAAAACTGACCCTTGAGCGTGACATGCAGCAGTTCCACTATCTGGGCGAACCGTATCAGTGCCCCCACAGCGACATCGCCTCGGCGCTGAAGCCCCTCGACTAAGTCAGTTCCTCACAGACCGATAAACACTTTCTTGTGGGGCGGGCTATCAGCCGGCAGCCGCCCTCTGGGCGGCTTTTGTTGGGCTACCTGTCCCAGTGATCCTGTTAGCGAGATTTTCCCGTCTGCCGGCTAATCGGAACTGTAGTTAATCTCCAGTTTTCTCGCCTGCCTCGCCGCCAGCGCCAATAACACCATCGTGACCACCACCAGTCCCCCCGCCGCCCAAATCGCCGGAGTCGCCTCCGCCGACGATAAGAGCAGCGCCGCCAGCGCCGGCATGTCGTTGGGACGCGCCACCACCGGGCACATCGATTGCAAATAGAAAATCACGCTGATCTTCTTGAGCGTCGCCGGAAGAAACGGATTCGCGCTCTCCCACAACAGCACCACCGCCGCCGGAATAATTGGATTCCGGAACACGAGCCCCGCCGCCAGGAACACGCTCCCATATCCCAGGCACGCCAGCGCCGTCACACCCAGATACGCGCCGATCTGGCTCATTCCCGGCCCATGCAGATACTCCGTCATCGCCGGACCCGTCAAATGCCACCCCATTGCCAGCAGTTGCAGCGCCGTGCTCGTGGTGAAAATCACCACCGTCGCAATCAGCCCCGCCAGGTATTTTCCCACCAGCAACACTTCTCTTCGAATGGGCGCCAGCAAATAAAAGTGCAGACTTTTATCGAGCAGTTCCCCGCGGAACAGATTCGTGAAAATCCCCACGCACCCGAAGAAAATCGCCAATCTTAAAAAGAAGAACTGAAACACCGTAGCGAAAATCAGCGAGTCTTTCGGAATCGTCCTCAGCTCATTCGTCCGGATCCCATTCAATTCGTCGTCCCGAAACATATACACATAGTCGCTCTCGCCGTCCGTGTAGCGATAGATCGCCTGTTCGTGCTGCTCTCTCCTCCGGTTGAACTTGAATACCTGCTTCGCGTAAGGCTCTCCCAGCTTCTCTACCACCTCGTCCTTGGTCATCCCCATTTTGACCTCGCCGATCTTATCCCTCGTGATCGGATGCGTCGTCGCCTCGTCAGCCCGCCGGTCCCGATCGTGAATCACCGCGATCGAATCCGCGAAAAACAACGCCGCCGGCGCCAGCGCCAGTAAGTACACCCAGATCCCGCGCTTGGCGAAAAATGTTTTGCGCATCTCCAGGCGAATCACCGACTTGATCTGTGCCCACCACAAGCCCCAATTCATTTCGAGGTCTCCTCGCCGCCGATCAGGTATTCGTAAATCGAATTCGCGTTATCGTCAGCGGGCGTCACGCTCTCAATCGCGATTCCCTCCAGCGCAATATGATTCAGCAGGCGATAAAACTTGTCCGCGTCCCGAGTCTTGATCAGCAGCCCACCGCCGTCAACGTGCAGCTTCACTTCGACCACGTGATCGGTCTCAAACACCATGGCCGCCATCGCCGACGGACGGTCGCAGCGTATCTGGACCTGTATCGGCTGCTCGCTGATCTCGCTCCGCACCCCGCTGATCTCGCCCTCGGCGACCACATAGCCGTTCGACAGCAGAATCACCTGGTCCGAAATCATGTCGACCTCGTGCAAAATATGCGTCGACATAATCACGTGCCGCCCTTTTGCCGCAAACTCGCGAAACAGCGCAATCGTCTCCGCCCGCACCAAAGGATCCAGGCCGTTCAGAGGCTCATCGAGAACCAGCACCCGGGGATCATGCGCAATCGCCTGCGCCAGCTTGATCCTCTGCCGCATCCCCTTGCTGTACCCGGCAATCTTTCGCTTCGCCGGCTCCACAAGGTTGACGCGCTCAATCGCCTTCCATGCCCGAGCCTCGCACTCCGTATGCGAATCCCCAAACAGCCTCAAGAAAGAATATACAAAGTCAAATCCGGTGAGACCCTTCGGAAACGAATCGAACTGCGTCGAATACCCGACCAGCTTGAACAATCTCTCCGGATCGTCCGTCGCCGCCCCCAGCACCCGAATCGAGCCTCTGGTCGGACGCACCAGACCCGTCATCAGATTCATCAACGTAGTCTTGCCCGACCCGTTCGGCCCCACCAAAGAAGTAATCCCCGGTGGAATGGTCAGCGTGACGCGATTGACGCCCAAAACCTCGCCATAAAATCGCGACACGTTGTCCAACACGACGAGGCTCTCTTCGATCGGCGGAGGCGTCGCGACCGTTTGCGCTCCCGGCGCCTGCGCGATCACTTCACCACCTCAAACGCCCGCACCTTCTTCGACAGCAGCCACAAGCTGATCGCGCAAACAATGGCCAGCACTGTCCACGCCTGCGTCGCCGAAATGCCGCCACCGTTGTCGTAATGCAGCAGTTGTCCCCACGCGGTCGCCATCATCCGCGCGATATCGATCAACGACCCCTTGTCTGTCCGCATCACTGTGTTAATGGCCGCGCCGAATCCCGCGCCCGCAAAGAACAATCCCAGGATCAGCCCGCCCGCCGCGATCTTCCATCGCACCCACGCCGAAATCGCCAGCGCGATCAGCGAGAGCACTACGCTCCACACAAACAACCCCGCAAACAATCCCCACGCGATCCAGAAGTGATTCTTGGTCCAGTCCCACCCCGCCTCGTCCGCTTGAATCCCGAACAGGATCAACCCCGGAATCCAGGTAATCCACGCCAGCAGATACAGAACCACTATCATTCTTCCCAGCACATATTCGGTGCGCGTAAACGGCCGGCACAAGTACAATGGCATCGCATTGTTCGTCACATCCGGAGACACCAGACTCGGCCCAACAATCGCAGTCAAAAGATACGCCATGACCGATTGAAAATTACAGAAGTAAACGAAAAACTTCTCGTTGACCTCCAGAAAATCCCCCGCGTTCGGATTCAGAGCTTTTAGAAACGACACATTGTGCGCGATATAAATGAACCCCGCCGCCCCGATCGGATAAATCGCGCACACCGCCAGAAACATCAGCAGAAATTTCGATTGAAACAGCCGCGCATAGCTGTACCGCGGCAAAATCATAAACCGCGACCACTGCGGCGTCTGCGCCCCCGCATATCCCTTATAAGTGCGTTTATAAACCGCCATCGTTCACTTTCTCAATGCGCGAAAACCGGGACTGACTACTCTGTCCCAAGGCGCCACCATCTTCGTAATATTCTCAACACCGCGCCGCCGCGCGGACACGGTAGTCTGTACCGGCTTTCGCCTCGTCCGCGAAGTTCGAAGCCATCTAATTCTCCATCGCCTTCAGGAAAATATCCTCGAGCGTATCCCGCCGGTAATTCAGCCTCCGCAACTGCAAATCCCTCTCCGCCGCCAGCCGGTAAATCTCCCTCAACTCAAACCCCACCGGACAAACCATCTTGAACCGTCCATACCCGGCCGTCGACGTCTCGCACCCCAGCGCAATCAGCTCCTCCGCAAAACCTGAAGCATCTCCGCGCGTCTCCAGCTCCACAAACCTCTTATTCGCGCGCCTCTCTTCTTCCAAATTGGCATAATGAACAATCCGGCCGGCCTTCAAGATGAGCACTTCTTCGCACGTTTCCTCCACATCGCGCAGCAGGTGCGAACACAGCACGATGTGCATGTCGCTGACCGCTTTCATTTCGCTAATCAGCTTGATCATGCGGATGCGCGCCGGAGGATCCAGGCCATTGGTCGGCTCGTCGAGAATCACCAGCTTCGGCCCATGGACAATCGCCTGCGCCAGCTTCGCCAGTTGCTTCATGCCCAGCGAATAAGTCCCCAAGGGTCGATATCGAGCCTCGCCCAGCCCGACGTAGAACAGCGCTTCGTGAGCCCGCTCCAGAGCCGCGTCCTTAGGTAGCCCGCTCAACTCGCCCATCATGCGAATAAACGAAACCGCCGTCATATTGGCGATGAACGAATCGTTTTCCGGCATGTACCCGACCACCGTGCGAATCGCCTTCTGCTCGCTGCGGATGTCGTGCCCGAAAATGCTGGCCGTCCCCGCGGTCAGCGGACAAAATCCCAGCAGCGATTGAATCAGCGTCGATTTTCCCGCGCCATTCGGCCCCAGCAACCCAATGGTGCGTCCGGAAAGAGAAACGCGCAAGTCCTTCAATATGTCGCGCGACCCAAACCGCACCCCCAGCCCCGCCAGTTCAATCACAGGTTGCATAAATAATCTTCTTGCTCGCCTTGTGGGGCAGGCTGGCAGCCTGCGGCCGATTGGCAATCGGCCTCTTAATTTCGCCCGCCCAACGCCGGACCCATCAACTTCGTAAACAAACTCCCCGCGCTCCCACCATTCAATCCTACCAGCGTGTCGAGCCCCAGACCGAAAAAGCTCCCTCGCGTCCCCGCCACGATCCGGTCCGGCTCCGCATACACATAAATCAACGTCGGAGCCCGATCCGCCGTCAGCGCCTCCAGCGCCTTCTGCTGATCCGCCGTCAGAAACTTGGTCTGCTTCAACTGATCCGCCATCGGCGCAATCGCCGCGCTCGCGTTGTACCAGGCCAGCGCCGAAAAATTCATCTGCCCGTTCTGCGGCAACTGCTGGCGGAAGGTCGTCGACGAAGTCAGCGTCGTGCCCGCCGTCCGATTTTGAATCGAGGTCGAGAGCAGTCCATGATTCGGCGCCATCAATAAATACCCGTCGGTGAACACATAATTCACCGCCACCGGACTCTTCGCCGTCGACAGCACGTAATACGTGAGCCCGCCGACCACTTCATTCGTGAGCTTCACCTGAGCATCCGGCTCCGCCTGCTGCGCCGCCTTCACCACCTGTTCGATGGACCACTCCAGGCGCGTCGGATTATTCACCTCCACCGCGACCTTCCAGCTCGGCGAAGGCAGCAGCGGCCCATCCACCGCGATCGTCATCTCGCCGCCCAGCGTCGCCGCGATGTCGTTCGTGACGTCTACGCCAGTCGCGTTCTGTAAATCGGTGAACACTGAAGTCGGCAACTGGCTCAACAGCGCCGCCGGATTATTCACCACAAACGAAGCGGCGAACGTCGCATCGGGAGAAATGAAATCGAGAGTCCCCATCGGCGCCGGCGTGGCGATCCAACTGGCAATCCCGCTCCGCGTCCCGCTGAAACTAACAGTGGCCGAGTTCTCCGTGCGCCCAAGATTCTCCTTGCGCTCCACCACCAGGTAGCGAATGTTGTGAAGTCCGGTCACGTCCTTGGAATCTCTTACGTTGGCGGGCAAAATTTGTTCCATGTCAGCCGCAAAAAGCCATCCCGCCCCAGTCGTATAACTCTCGACCACCCGTTTCCCGAATTCCGTCCCTTCGAATCCAGACCCGTCCGCGCTGCGCGAAAACCGGGACTGACTACTCTGTCCCAAGGCGCCACAATCCACCGCGAAAGCAGTCCTGCATTCAGGCCGCGTGGACAGAGTGGTCTGTCCCGGCTTTCGCCCCGGCGCAACCCCTTCCATGATCACCAGATTCCCCTGCTCGCTGACGATCACGCCGCCCGCCAAGCCCCCCAAATACTCCTTCAACCCCTGCTTCCGCTCCTCCGCCACCATCACCGGCTCACCCAGTTTCCCCCCGCTAACCGGCACCGCCAGCACAATCTCATCTCCCAGGTAATCGCTAACCGTCCGCACCTGATCGACAATCTTCCGCACATTCTGCGCGCCCTCCGCGTTCCACCACTCCGACAAAACCGGACTCTGCTTCGCCCTCTCCTCAAAAATCGAGTTCGCCTCGGCCAGCGTCGACGCCAGATTCGGCATCGACACAAACACCGCCGTATTCGCCGGCAGCACCGCAGTCAGCTTCGAGCCATATCGCATCCCCGGCCCTGGAATCGCGTCGATCCTCTTCGATATCGCCGATAACTCGCCCAGCAGCGCAAGATACTTCGGAGAATTCTCACTCCACGAGATGTCCCCCGCCACGCCCGTCAGCGCCATCGTCGGATTGGTTGCCGTCTGGTCCCCCCGATGCAACATCTCCGTGCCAGTCGCCTTGTCGACCTTCACTTCTCCTTCAACCACAGACACGCGCGACCCCTTCAGCCCCCGGCTGACACTGAAAATCGTGCCCTTCACTGACACTATGCAATCCGGTGTAGAAATCTCCAACCGTCCTCTGCGCTGCTTCGCCGCCTCCACCATCACGCTCCCGCGCTCCAGTGCGACGGTCTTTCCGCTCCAGCGTTCGTTCAACCGCAGATCGCTACGCTCGGCCACTTCCACCAGCGATCCATCGCGCAGCTTCAACACCGCCCGCGATCCCTTCGCCGTCCGCACTTCCTCGTTCTCGGAAATCCGGGCGCCCACGGTCAACAATCCAGCGGGGGAAACCCGATAAAGTTCGCCATCGACCGATGCCACCGTCGCCCGCGGACCCGAAGGTGCCATCACAACATTGAAATACTCAGGCAGTGTAATGCCCGCGACCAAAAGCACCGCCGCCGCGATCGCCCACGGCAGCGCGACTCCGACAAACGATTTCTTCGCGGGCATCGTCACCACAACGGCCTTCTGCTCACCTCGAAAAAACCTCCGGCAGGCGACGCAGGAATGGAGATGATCCTCCACCAGCATGTGCCGCGCTTCGGTCAACGTTCCTTCGCGATACGCATCGGCCAGCGAACGAAAGTCCTCGCACGAATTCAGCCGTCCGCCGAAATCGACAGCCCTCATCGACAAGTTCGCGCGCACCCTCTCCGCCGCCGCATCCACGACAGCCTGCCCCGGATCTTCCTCGCGAATCGATTTCAATATTTGATCGAAGTTCATCGTCCCATCTCCTTCTGCAAACGGCGCCGTGTCCGATGCAATGTCACCGCCACCACCACCTGCGAAATCCCCAACAATTTCGCGATCTCCGGATTCGTGTACCCCTCGAAGAACCGCATCGCAAACATCTCGGCATTGCGCGCAGGCAATTTCGATAACGCGCGTCTCAACGTGTCACGCAGCTCCCGCAATTCGGTGCACGATCCGCTGGCAGCCATTCTTTCCGGTTCGAGAGTGTCGTTATCATGCCGCGCCCTGACTACATCGAGCGCCGCATTCACCGCCGAACGCCGCAGGTAACTTTCTGGATTTTCGACCTCCGGATTTCCGCGCACCATGCGCAGAAAAACGGTTTGCAGCACATCCTCGGCATCGGCCGCATTGCCCGTGACCCGGTAGGCAGTGCGGAACACCATGCCGTGATGCGCTTCGTACATCTGATCGAGGGGAGCTTTGATCATAGGTTTGATCATTGTAGGTGCGAGCATCTACTCCTGAAGACAGGAACCAGCCTCGATTATTACACTTCGGGTGGCGCGAGCTTTAGCTTGCAGCGCCGGCTTCAGCCGGCGTTCGTTAGACTTGAAGAGATGATTCCCGCTCTGCTGGCCCTGATGTTCTTGCAGTCTGTCGACGACGTAGTAGCAAGAGCCGTAGAGGCTCGCGGCGGAATCAAAAAGATTAAAGCTCTAAATAGTCAGCGACTTACGGGAACAATCTCACTGGCCGGTGGAAGCTCGGGACCGTTTGTCGTGGAGATGAAACGGCCTTCGATGTTGCGCGAATCCGTGACGCTGGGTAACAAATCGATGATCCGTACGACCAATGGCGACGTCGGCTGGGTGGTCGGCAGCCTGCGGGATGTTCTTGAACCGCAACAGGTGAATGCCGACGAACTGCGCAACCTCGCCGCCAACGCCGACTTCGAAGGCCCGCTGGTCGACCATAAAGACAAGGGCAATCGCATCGAACTGGCAGGCAAGGAAAAGATCGGCAAGCGCCCCGCGTACAAACTCGTTATCTACATGAAAAACGGGGAGAACCGCCTCGATTTTATCGACTGTAAAACGTATCTGGAAGTGAAATGGCAGGGACTGATCGGAGGGGACCTTGTCGAAAGCTACTTTCAGGACTACAGGCCGGTGAAAGGGCTGATGTACGCCTTCGAAATCGACTCCGGCAAGCAGAAAATCGTGCTGCAAAACGTCGAAGTGAATCCGAAGCTCGATCCCGCGAGGTTCGAAAAACCGCAATGACGCGACGCGAGATGCTCGCTTTGCTGTCGGTAAGCTCCCTCAATGCGCAGGAGAAGGCCGACTATAAGCTCTCCATCGATCATATTTCGTTGGAAGTCGCGCCAAAAAGCATCATAAAAACGACTGGCTACAACGGCGCCGCGCCAGGCCCGCTTCTGCGCATGAAAGAAGGCCAGCGCGTCACCATCGATGTCATGAACAACACAGCCGAGCCGGAGATCGTACACTGGCACGGTCTGCACACCCCCTCCAACGTCGACGGATCGATGGAAGAAGGAACGCCCATGATCGCGCCGCATTCGAGCGCGCGATACAGCTTTGTGGCGGCACCCTCCGGCACGCGCTGGTATCACACGCATGTCGCCGCGATGCGGAATCTCAGAAACGGCCTTTACAGCGGACAATTCGGGTTCATCTACATCGAGCCGAAAGACGATCCAGGCCGCTTCGACCAGGAAATCTTCCTAGCCCTTCGCGAATGGGACCCATTCTTTTCGACCAGCGAAGACGCGATGGACGTGATGTATAAGCGCTGCTCCATCAACAGCCGCGCACTCGGATTCGGCGAGCCGGTCCGCGTAAAAGAAGGGCAGCGCGTGATGCTCCGGATTCTGAATGCCAGCGCCACCATGCATCGGCGCATCGCGTTTTCCGGCCACTCATTCACCGTCGTCGCTATGGACGGAAATCCGGTGGCGACGCCAAAGCAGGTTCCCGTGCTCGAACTGGGCCCCGCGGAACGCATCGATGCGATCGTGGAAATGGATCAACCCGGCGTCTGGATTCTCGGCGCCACCGACGATCGCGACCGCAAGGCGGGATTGGGCATTGTTTTCGAGTATGCGGAGAGAATGGGTGCAGGGCAATGGGTGGTACCCTCGAAAGATCCCTGGGACTATAAGGTCTTCGGAAAACCCGGCGGCCGCAACGGCGCCGCGGCTTTGATCCCTCTGGTAATCGAGAAAAAATTTGCCGGAAGCCGCTGGGTGGATAAATGGACCATCAACGGAAAGTCATGGCCGAAAACCGACCCCATCAGCGTGAAGGAAGGATTCCGGTACCGGCTCGCGTTCGATAATCGCAGCGACGAGGCGCATCCGGTGCATCTGCACCGGCACACGTTCGAACTGGCAAGCATCGCCGGTGTCGCTACTTCTGGTATCTATAAGGATGTGGTAGTGGTGCCCGCAAAGTCCGTCCTGGAAGTCGAGTTCATCGCCGATAATCCCGGAAAAACGCTCTTCCACTGCCACCAACAAATGCACATGGACTACGGCTTTATGTCCCTACTGGAGTATCTTTGATGTCTGAGGTGGCGCACCCGATGCACCACACCAGATATAGCGCCCCTCCCCGCCGACCCCCAACCCCGGGTAGGGTACCCGCTTTACTTTTGCGTCAGATCGGTTTAGGATGGTGTCACTCCCCCCGAGTGAACGTCTAACGAAAAGGGGCTCCCGTGCTCAAACTAAAACGCGTCGACATGCAAGGCTTCAAGTCGTTTTACGACCGGACCGAAATGAGATTTCACGGTTCGGGCATAGCGGCGGTGGTCGGCCCGAACGGGTGCGGAAAATCGAACCTGAGCGACGCCATTAGTTGGGTGCTGGGCGAGCAGAGCGCGAAGAGCCTGCGCGGCAGCCGCATGGAAGACGTGATTTTCGCCGGGACGCGGGAACGAAAGCCGCTCGGGATGGCGCAAGTCACGTTGACGATGTTCGATCCCGAAGGAGCCAGCAGCATCGTCGCGGTGAACGGACACGCCAACGGCCATGCGAAGCATCACGAAGACATCGTGATCACCCGGCGCCTGTACCGTTCAGGAGAGAGCGAATACCTGATCAACGGCCGCGCCGCCCGCCTGCGCGACATTCAGGATTTGTTCTCCGGCACCGGCCTCGGCCCCGAAAGCTACGCGATCATCGAGCAGGGCCGCATCGGCCAGATTCTCTCGAACAAGCCTGCCGACCGGCGGGCGGTAATCGAGGAGGCCGCGGGAATCGGCAAGTACAAAACGCGCAAACGGCTGGCCGAGGCGAAGCTCGAGAGCGCGAAGCAGAATTTGTCACGCGTGTTCGACATTCTGGAAGAGGTCGGCCGGCAAGTCAATTCTCTAAAACGCCAGGCGTCAAAGGCCCGCCGCTACGAAGAGCTTCGGACCGAAATGGTGGCGCACCTGCGGCAAGCCGTTTCCGGGCGTTTTCGGATGCTGGAGCGCGAGGCCGCGAAGCTGGCTCTGGATCTGAATCAGGCGCAGACCAATTTCCAGGGCCTTGCAACTCAGGTTCAGGAAAAAGAGCGCGAGCATGGTGCGACACGCGAGGCCTGCTACAAGACTGAAGCGGAGTTGACCGAAGCCCGGCAGAAAGTCGCCGAGCTGAACCTGGAATCCGAGCGCACGCGCGGCCGCCTCGAGTTGCAGGCCAAGCAGATCGGGTCGATCGGCGATCGTCTGGCGGCGGGCGAAGCGGAAACGCAGGAACTGGAAGCACGGCATGAGCGCGAACTGGCCGAGCTGGAAGTTCACGCCAAAGCCGTCGCCGGAATCGAGCAGGAGGGCCTCGCGCTTCAGGAAATGATGCGCGCCAAAACCTCCGAGCGCGACGCCTTGCAGGCCGATCTGCGGCAGAGAGAAAAAGGCCTCGAAACCGCCCGTCAACAAGTGCTGAGGCTGTTAGGCGAAGCCTCAAGCCTGCGCAACCAACTCGCGCAGATTGACGAATTTCTGGCAGCGGTCGAGCGCGACACGGCTCGATCGAAAAAGGAAGAAGACGGAGCTTCGGCGGATCTGGCAAGACTGGAAGAAGTAAAAGCCGAGCTCTCGACCAAGCTTTCCGCGCAGCAGTTGGAACTGGAATCGCTGGCGGACAAACGCCGGCGAGTCGACGAGGAGATCAAGGAACGGCGCGCGCGCACCCTTGAAATGCGCCAGAAGCTGGAAGGGCTTCGTGGCGTGCTGTCGAAGCAGAAAGCTCGTCGCGATTCGCTCGAAGAAATCCTTTCTCATCGGGCATATACGACGGATTCCGTAAAGCGATTGTTTACCCAGGTGGAGCGCGGTCAGGTCGAGAATTTCAAGCCCTCCGGCGTGCTGGCCGACTTCGTGGAAGTGGCCGACGCCGCCTGGGAAAAAGCGTGCGAAGCGTTTTTGCACGAAGAGCTGGAATACGTGGTCGTCAGCGGCTGGGGCGAGGCAGAGCTGGGCGTCGAACTGATGCGCGCGGACTCCGACGGCCGGGCGACGTTCCTGGTTCATCCGGAGAAGAGCGCGGCATCGCCTCACGCGCCGGACTTATCGAGCGACCCCGGCATCGTCGGACGGCTGCGCGACACTCTGCGGTTGACCAACGGGTTTGCCCAGGCCCCGCAAGGTCTGCTGCCACGCCTGGCGCGATGTTTTCTGGTTACGGATCGCGGCGCGGCGCAACGCCTCGCGACGTCCAATCCGGATTGCTATTTCCTGCTGCAGGACGGCGTCAGCTATCACGGTCACGCGGTGAGCGGCGGGCGCAAAACTGGCGGCGGGCCATTGGCGCTGAAGCGCGAGCTGCGCGATCTGATCGGACAGGTAGAGACCCGCGAACGCGAGCAGGAATCTCTCACCGCCGAGCTGGAGGAACTGGAGCGCGGCACTGCGCAGATGGCCGAGGATCTAGAGCAGTTGCGGCACGCTTTACAGACGCGCGAAAAAGACGCGCTGGCGCTGGGGCATGAGCAGCGCAAACTCGCCGAAGAGTACGCGCGGGCCGGATCGCGATTGTCGGTGGCCCGGCTGGAGTTGGATCGCCTGGGTCGTGAAGACGCCCGGTCCAGGGCGCAGCGCGAGCAAAGCCAGGCGCTAGTCGCGGAGAAGGAACAGGCCCGCTTCGATCAGGAAAAGGCGCTGGAAGTGGAGCGCGGCGAGTTTGAGCGGTTGCAGGGGCACGCTCATTCGGTCGGCGAAGAGCATGCGGCGTTGAGAGCGGAACTTGCCGGTCTCGAGGAGCGCGCGCGATCGGAAAAATCGTCGCTGGCAAGGCTTGACATGCAGACCAAGCAACTGGCCGCGCGCCGCGCGAACCTGTCGCAGGAGCTGGAGAGACTCGGAGTCGAGAGAGCCCGATTGCTGGCCGACAATATCGAGCTCGATCAACGCGCCGGAGAACTTTCCGAGCACAGAGCCGCGGCGGCAGCAGCGGTAGAGCAGTTCGCCGCCCAGGAAGCCGAAGGCCGCGCGGCGCTGGCTGCGCTCGATGAGGCGCTGAGGGCGCTTCGCATCGAATCGCAAGCCGCGCAGGAGAAGCGCGCCGAGATTGAACTCGAATTAGTGCGCAAGCAAGGCGACCTGAAATATCTGGATGAGACGTCGCGCAAGGAACTGAGCATCGCGGCGTCGGAAGTGGCTGCTTCAGAAGAAGTCGAGTTGGACGAAGTGGGCGTGGCCGAGGTGGAGCAGAAGTATCAGGACGTGCGCGGGAAGATTGAGGCGCTGGGTCCCGTGAATACGCAGGCGCTGGAAGAATACCAGGAAGCTTCCCAGCGTTACGAGTTCCTGAACGCCCAGCGTCAGGACCTGCTCGACTCCATCCGCGATACCGAGAAAGCGATCCAGGAGCTCGACGTCGAATCCCGGCGCCGCTTCAAAGACGCCTTCGATGCCATCAACGACCACTTCCGGGGGATGTTCAAAACGCTATTCGGCGGAGGCCAAGGCGAGATGCGCCTCACCGACGAAGCGAACTTGAACGAAAGCGGAATCGACATCATGGCCTCGCCTCCGGGAAAGAAGTTGCAGAACATCGCGCTGCTCTCGGGAGGCGA
>Ga0210394_10001575_pt1 | contig 35728 bp, 28 predicted proteins | sample IncBWC12MmetaG_FD_160121 | JGI IMG/M metagenome (GOLD analysis project Ga0210394, IMG submission 160121) | Forest soil microbial communities from Barre Woods Harvard Forest LTER site, Petersham, Massachusetts, United States - Inc-BW-C-12-M | ecosystem: Environmental > Terrestrial > Soil >... | reverse complement strand
GTGGGTCTCCGGGACGATGAGCGGCACGGCCGGATCCATGCGGAACGCGGAGGAGTTGTCGATGACCGTGGCGCCGGCGCGCACCGCGATGGGCGCGAATTTCTTCGAGGTGGCGCTGCCGGCCGAGAACAGCGCAATGTCGACGCCGTCGAAACTGGCCTCGCTGAGCTCCTGCACCCGCAGCGGCGCGCCGCGAAACCCGAGCTCCTTGCCCGCCGAGCGGGCCGAGGCGTACAGCCGCAGCGACGCGAGCGGAAAGGCCCGCCGCTCGAGACAGCCGATCATTTCCACGCCGACCGCACCGGTGGCGCCGATGATCGCCACAACCGGCGGCTTGCCGCGCCCTTCTCTGCTCATCCTCGCTCTCTCCGTTAACCCCGCCCGACCTGCTGCAACGTTCCTACCTGAGCGCCACCGGCCTGTAAAGCGGTGGCACGCCGGCGGCGCGCAAAATACCGCGCGGAACCACTGGCGCTAGCGCAATGTCCGAGGCTGGAAGGCACTTTGGGGGTGTTATGAGAGTTGCGTTCGCCTGGCTGCTGCTTGCGGTGGTCGCGCCGGCGTGGGGGACCGACCTCCCGCCCTTCCCCTTCATCAACGTCTCGGGCCACGCGGTCAAGGCCGTCACCCCGGACCTCGCCAAGGTGACCTTGACCGTCAAGGCCCGCGATCCCAGCGCCGAGGTCGCCGCGCGGACCGCGGGCGACCGCGCGCAGCAGGTCCTCGACCTCCTCGCGGGCGCCGGCATCGCGCCGGCCGACATCGATGCGCACGAGATCTCCAAGGACGTCATCTTCGACCGTGACTCAGGCTTCTCGAGCGGCGGCATACGCCGGGGCCCACCCCGCTACGAAGTGTCGCGCTCCTTCTCTGTGCTGCTGCGCCGGATCGCCGCCTGGCCCGAGCTCGGCCCGAAGCTCCTCGAGATGCCGAACGTCGAGGATGTGGGAGCGCAATTCGATCGCACCGACCGCGAGGCGCTCGAGGCCGAGCTGGTCGTCGCTGCGGCGCATGACGCGCAGCAGCGCGCCGAGCGGATAGCCGCGGGTTTCGGTCAGCACCTGGGCGCGGTGCAGGCCGTGTCCCAGGACCCGTTCGAGGAGATCAGCACGCGCTTCCTGCGCGCCGACATGCGCTACGCCGCCAGCGCGTACGCAGGGAGCCCAGTGGCCGAAGTCATGGTCACCGGGGCCCGGGTCACCGGCGCGCAGGTGCTGGTACCGGCGACGATCGAGCTCGCCCAGAGCGTCAACGCGATCTATCGCCTGGAAAGTGCAGCCCGCTAAGCCGCCGTCGGCAGCCGGATCTCGAAGCAGCGGTGGATGCGCGGATTGCGCGCGAAATCCTCGGGCAGCGTCGCGCCCGAGACGTCGCGGATGCGGTAACGCGCGCCGAGCTCCTCGGCGAGCTTGAACCGCTGGGCGTTGGTGGAGAACACCAGCAGCCCCGCCGGCGCCAGTAGCCGTGTGCAGGCATCGATGAGCGCCGGGTGATCGCGCGCGACGTCGAGCACGCCCTCCATGCGCTTGGAGTTCGAGAAGGTCGGCGGGTCGAGAAAGATCAGATCGAAGCGCTGGGTGCCCCGGCCCGCCTCGACCAGCCATTCGCGGCAATCGGCCTGGATCAGCGCGTGGGAGGGACCCGCGAAGCCATTGAGTGCGAGATTCTCGCGCGCCCATTCGAGATAGGTGCGCGACAGGTCGACCGAAACGCTGTCGCGGGCACCACCGGCCGCCGCATACACGGTGGCACTGCCCGTGTAGGCGAACAGGTTGAGGAAGCTCCCCGCCCCCGCCGCCTCACGCAGACGCGCCCGGGTCATGCGGTGGTCAAGAAACAGTCCCGTATCGAGGTAGTCGTCGAAGTTGACGCGGAACTTCAGTCCCGCCTCGGCGACGACGTGGAAAGTCTCGCGCTCGTCCAGCTTGCCGTACTGCTCGCCACGCGGCGTACGGCGCCGGGTGCGGACGCGGATGCGCTCGGGCGGCACGCCGGTCGCCTCCGGCAGACTCGCCAGCACCTCGCCACGGCGGCGCTGCACCGCCTCGCGCTCGATCTCGGCGGGGGCGGCATACTCCTGCACGTACAGCCAGTCCTGCTCGGGCTCGAGCGTCCGGTACTGGTCGATCGCAAAAGCATACTCGGGCATGTCGGCGTCATAGAGCCGATAGCACGAGACCCCCTGGCGTCGAGCCCAGCCGCGCAGGCGCTTCAGGTTCTTCGCGAGGCGGTTGCTGAACATGCGCGCGCCGGCACTGTCCTTGAGGTGCGCGATCCCCTTGCCGAGCGTGCCCGGTGGGCGCTCACTCGCCGCGCCCACTTCGATGCGCAGCAACCGGCACTCGATCGGGCCGTTCCAGATTGTGTGGGTGCGATGGGCGCGCAGACCGAGCTCGAGGCCGAGCGCAGGCGAGCCGGTGAGTATCGCGGCCTGCCAGCCCGCGAAGCGTTCGCGCAGCACGGCGCCGAGCTCGCGATGCACGGTGCGCGCGGCCTCGAGGTCCTCGAGCCTGACGCCGTAGGGCGGGTTGGTACACAGGAGCCCCGGACGATCCGCAGCGCGGCCAGGGAGCGGCGCGGCATCGCCGAGGGCACCCACGCCGAGCTGCACCAGTCCGTCGACACCGGCGCGCTCCGCGTTGGCGCGGGCGGCGCGGATGGCGGCGGCGTCGCGATCGCGGCCGCGCAGCGTAGCCGTCACCGCATCGTCCGCGCGGATGCGCGCGCGCGCCTCCGTCAGCAGCCGCTCCCAGAGCGGCACATCGTGGCCGCGCCAGCCGAGGAAGCCGAAGTACTCGCGCGTCAGTCCCGGCGCCCGCTCGGCGGCAATCAGCGCCGCCTCGATGGGGAGCGTCCCCGAGCCGCACAGCGGATCGAGAAACTCCGCTCCCTGGGCGGCGAGCGGTTCCCCATCCGCTGGCGGCCGGGCAAGCGCCTCCCCGTCCGCTGGCGGCCGGGCAAGTGCCTCCCCGTCCGCTGGCGGCCGGGCAAGTGCCTCCCATCCGGCACGCAGCAGCACGCCCGCGGCGACATTCTCCTTGAGCGGCGCCTCGCCGGCCGCGCCGCGGTAGCCGCGGCGATGCAGACTCTCGCCCGCCAGATCGAGCGCGATCGTGATCTGCGTACCGTGGGCGTGCGCATGCACGCGCACGCTCGGACGGGCGATATCGATGTCGGGGCGCGCACCGGTCGCCGCGCGCAGCGCATCGACGATGCCGTCCTTGAGCTTGAGCGCCCCGAAGTGCGTGTGGGTGATCGCCGGATGGCGGCCGCTGAAATCGCAGGCGAGCGTCGCGCCCGGAGCCAGGTGTGCCGTCCAGTCGAGGCGCGCAACGCCAGCGTAAAACTCCTGCGCATCGTGTGCCTCGAATACTGCGAGCTCGAGGAACACGCGATTGGCGATGCGCGACCAGAGGCAGGCACGGTAGGCACTCTCGAGGGTCCCGCTGAAGGCGACGCCCGAGGAACGCTCGCGAATCTCGTGCGCGCCGCAGGCGGCGAGCTCGCGCGCCAGCAGATCGGCGAGGCCCCGTGGGGAGCTCGCGAGGAAGCGCAGCGGAGCTGCGCTCACGGCGGCGGCCGCGTACCGCTCAGGACAGATCGAGCCACGTGGTCTTCAGCTCGGTGTATTTCTCCAGCGCGTGCAGCGACTTGTCGCGGCCCATGCCCGACTGCTTGAAGCCGCCGAACGGCACGGTGATGTCGTCGGCGTCGTAGCAGTTGATGTACACCGTGCCGGCGCGCAGCGCCCGCGCCACGCGGTGCGCGGTGGTCACATCGCGCGTCCAGATCGCGGAGGCCAGTCCATAGATCACGTCGTTGGCGATCTCGATCGCCTCGTCCACGGTCTTGAAGGTGATCGCCGAAAGCACCGGCCCGAAGATCTCCTCACGGGCGATCGGCATCGCGGGCTTTACCCCTTCGAACAGCGTCGGCTCGATGAAATAGCCGCCGCTGTCCTCGCGCACGCGGCGGCCGCCGAAGCGGACCTGCGCGCCGGCGTTGCGCCCGGCGTCGATGTAACCGAGCACGCGCTTCATCTGCGTCTCATCGACGATCGCGCCCATCTGTGTCGCGGCATCGAGCGGGTCGCCGGGCTGCATGCCGCGGGCCATGGCCTGCACCTTCTCGAGCACCGCGTCCTTGATGCCCTCCTGCAGCAGGAGGCGCGAGCCGGCCGAGCACACTTCGCCCTGGTTGTCGAAGATCGCGTGCGCCGCCGCGGTCGCCGCCTTGTCGAGATCCGGATAGTCGGCGAGCACGATGTTGGGCGACTTGCCGCCGCACTCGAGCGACACGCGCTTCAAGTTCGACTGGCCGGCGTACTGCATGATCTGCTTACCCGTAGCGGTCGAGCCGGTGAAGGCGATGCAGTCGACCTCCATGTGCAGCGCGAGGGCCTTGCCGGCGGTCTGGCCGAGTCCCGGCACGACGTTGAACACCCCCGGCGGTACACCGGCCTCGACCGCGAGCTGCGCCACGCGCAGCGCCGTGAGCGGCGACTTCTCGGAGGGCTTCAGCACCAGCGAGTTGCCCGAAGCCAGGACGGGCGCGAATTTCCACGCCGCCATGAGCAGCGGGTAGTTCCACGGAACGATCGCGCCGACCACGCCGAGCGGCTCGCGGGTCACGAAGGCGAGTGCCCCGGGCCCGGTGGGCGCGACCTCGTCGTACACCTTGTCCAGCGCCTCGGCATACCAGCGCACACAGGCGGCCGCGCCCGGGACGTCGCCCTTCAGGCTGTTGGTGATGGGCTTGCCCATATCGAGCGTCTCGAGCAACGCCAGTTCCTCGGCGTGCTTGGAGATGAGGTCGGCGAACTGCAGCAGGATGCGCTTGCGCTTGGCGGGACGCAGATTCACCCACACGCCCTTGCGGAACGCACTGCGTGCGGCGAGCACCGCGCGGTTGACGTCCTCCTGGTCACCGGCGGCAACCCGCGCCAGGAGCTTGCCGGTCGCCGGGTTGACCGAATCGAAAGTGGCGCCGGAGGCGGCATCGACGTAGCGGCCGTCGATGAAGGCCTGCGTGCGGAACTCGAGCGCGCGGGCGCGCTCGTGCCAGGAAACAGGGGCGGGCTGTGCGTTCATGGGAGGGCTGGATCCTTCAGAAGGTCGGCGGAGTGCAGGCGCTGATGATCTCACACGGCTCGCGTCCGACATTGCGGAAGCGATGCGGCAGCTGGCTGGCGAAATAGTAGGCCTCCCCGGGACCGAGCACGCGCGTGGCGCTGCCGACGGTGAGCTCGATGCGCCCGCGGATCACGACCCCGGCTTCCTCGCCGCGATGTGCCAGCATCTCCTCCTCCGCAGCGGCTCCCGCCGCGTAGCGCTCGTGCAGCAGCGTCAGCTGCCGTCCGGTGCGTTGCGCCGCCACGAGGCGCAGCGACACCTCGGCGTTGCCGAGCTCGACGAGCTCCTCGGCGCCGAAGAAGGCCTGGGGAGCCGCGGCAAGCTCGAGCGTGAAAAACTCGGCAAGCGCCATCGGGATGCCATCGAGCACCTTCTTCAGCGAGCTCACCGAGGGACTCACCCGGTTTTGCTCGATGAGAGAGATGAGTCCGTTGGTGACCCCCGCGCGGCGGGCAAGCTCACGCTGCGAGAGCCCGAAGCTTAAGCGGACGCCACGCAGCCGTGCACCGACATCGATGCTCATGGTGTTTAGAATCTTAGACGAGCGGCCGCGAAATATGGCTCTGGTGGCCGGCTTTGTCCACTTTCTTTATCATCTCCCGCCCTCCCCACCCGCAAGGAGCAAGTCATGGCCACCCCGGCGGAAGCGCTCACGCGCAGCGACCTCGAGGCGCTGTGGATGCCGTTCACGGCGAACCGGCAGTTCAAGGCAGCCCCGAGACTGCTCGCACGCGCAACCGGCATGCAGTACTGGACCGCCGACGGCCGCGAGATCCTCGATGCGGTGGCCGGATTGTGGTGCGTCAACGCCGGCCACGGCCGGCGCGAGATCACAGCAAGCGTGGCCGCGCAGCTCGAGAGCATGGACTACGCGCCGCCCTTCCAGATGGGGCACCCGGGGGCGTTCCGCCTCGCCAACGAGCTCGTGAAGATCGCGCCCGCCGGGCTCGATCACGCCTTCTTCACCAACTCGGGCTCGGAGTCGGTCGATACGGCGCTCAAGATCGCCCTCGCCTGGCACCGCGTGCGCGGCGAGGGCACGCGCACGCGTTTCATCGGCCGCGAACGCGGCTACCACGGCGTCGGCTTCGGTGGCATCTCGGTCGGGGGAATCGCGCCTAACCGCAAGACCTGGTCGGCCGCGCTACTGCCCGGCGTCGACCATCTGCCCCACACCCACGACCTCGCGCGCAACGCCTTCTCGCGCGGCCTGCCGGAGCATGGCGCGCAGCTCGCCGAGGAGCTCGAGCGCATCGTTGCGCTCCACGATGCCTCCAACATCGCCGCGGTCATCATCGAGCCGATCGCCGGCTCCACCGGCGTGCTGCTGCCGCCCAAGGGGTACCTGAAGCGCATACGCGAGATCTGCGACCGTCACGGGATCCTGTTGATTTTCGATGAGGTGATCACCGGCTTCGGGCGCACCGGCTCGCCGTTCGCGGCGCAGGAATTTGGCGTGACTCCGGACATGATCACGCTCGCCAAGGGCATCACCAACGGCTGCGTGCCGATGGGAGCCGTGCTGGTCGGCAAGCGCATCTACGAGGCGTTCATGCAGGGGCCGGACGGCATCGAGCTGTTCCACGGCTACACCTACTCGGCGCACCCGGTGGCGTGCGCCGCCGGGCTCGCGACGCTCGGCATCTACGAGCGCGAGGGACTACTGACGCGCGCGCGTACGGTGGCAAAGGACTGGGAAGAGGCGGCGCAGGGCCTGAAAGGCCTGCCGCATGTGATCGACGTGCGCACCTACGGGCTCATCTGCGGCATCGAGCTGGCGGCGTCGGCCGGCAAGCCCGGGGCGCGCGGCTACGAGACGTTCGTGAAATGCTTCGAGCGCGGCGTGCTGGTCCGCCAGACGGGCGACATCATCGCGCTCTCGCCGCCGCTCATCATCGAGCGGGCACAGATCGAGCGGATCTTCGGCACGCTCAGCGAGGTGCTGCGCGCGCAGTGAGCTGCCGGGTACGGGGCCCGGCCGGCGCGCTCAGGCCTGCGGCTTGCCGCGGAAATGCTTGACGCGCGACAGCACCGTCCACGCCAGCAGCGCAACCACCAGCGCGCTGCCGATCAGCATCTCCATCTCGGTGAGGCCCAAGCCATGGCTACGCGATGCGACGATCGTGATTTCTTGCACCACACACCTCCACAAGCGACACGAATCCGACTCAAGCGAAGAGTCAGACTCCCACCGCACCGGGCTGGCGTGAACTAAGCCGTCGCGCTTCTGCGACGCGCGTCAACGACCGCTGTCGTTATGTCAGGTCTGGGCGTGCTCGAAGATGGCGTAGATCTTGGCGCAGTCCTCCAGCACCTCCCAGGTGCCGGAAAACCCGGCCGGCACGACGAACGCATCTCCGGGACCGAAGCTGTGGCGCTCGCCGGAATCGCCCGTGATCACGACCCGGCCGGCGGTCATGACGCACAGCTCGTTTTCCGTATAACGCACCCGCCACTTGCCGCGCGTCGCCGCCCAGCGCCCGGCGAAGAACTGCTGGCTGCCGTCGGTGTAGTAATTCTGCACGCGCAGCTCCGGCGTCCCGGCGAGCAGGCGGTCGGCCGGCGGCTCGCTGACGTCGGGGGCGGGGTTGCCGTCGAGACGGACGATGGAAGTGCTCATGAGGGCGCCGCTCAGGTACTGGTGCCAGGAAATTCTAGCGCGAAGGGGCGCCGCGGACGGAAGTGTCCGCGGCACCACCTGGCGCAGTCCCGCTGCGCCCGTCACGGCGTGCCCTCGGGAGCCGGGCCGCGCACACTGGCGACCGTCGTACTGACCGGGGTGGCGGGCGCGGCGCGCTCGAGGCGCACCGTGACCCGGCGGTCGAGTGCATAGGCATCGAGGTCGCCGGCGGCGCTGTCCGACTCGGCGGCCCCATGCGCCTCGATGATGAGCTGCCCGGGCGCGATGCCGCCGCACTCGAGCGCGGCCGCCACCGCCTCGGCGCGCCGCCTGGAGAGCTCATCGTTGTAGGCCGGGGCACCGCGAGGATCGGCGAAGCCCGCGACGCGCAGCTTCGCATCCGGAACGGCCGCGGCGAGTGCACCGAGCTTCAGGAGCGGCGCCATGTCCCCGACCTTGATGGCGGTGTCGTCGGTGCGGAAGCTCACGTCCATCCCGATCGCATCCAGCGCGGCCCGGGTGTGCTCGAGCTGCGCGCCCTGGGTCTGCGATTCGGCGAGTGAGCCGTTGAGCTCGGTGACGCTCGTGGCGAGGCGCGTGCGCTCGGCCTCGCTCTTGCGCAGGTCCGCGGCGAGGGCCGCCCTGGTCTGTCTCTCCTTATGATAGCGATCGCCGAGCAGGCCCCCGGCGGCTGCGCCGATCGCGGCGCCGATGGGACCGCCGGCGGCGGCGCCGACCGCGATCCCGGTGACGATGCCGATGTCCTCGGACTTGGCGTTACTGTCGCCGGCGGTGGCGGGATCAGCCCAGGCGGGTGCAGTCGCGGCCAGCGCCGCGAGCGCAAGTCCGATGACGGGGCTCTTCAGATTTGGCGTCTTCATATCTTCAGTCCTCTCGTGGGGTGGTTCGGTCTGAGAGACAGTTCAGCGCGCGCGCCGGACGCGCCGATGATGCAAAGACGTCACCGAAGGGGATGCTTTGTGGCAGAAGATGGCACCCGGCCTATACTGCGCACCCCGCTCCGTCTTCGAAGGCCATCCACCATGCGCCCTGTCAGTCAGGCCGTCCTCGCGGCCGCGCTTGTCCTCGCCGCCGCCGCCACACCCGCCGCCCCCGCGGACTCAGGGAGCGAGGGCGTGCTGCGCGCTACGCTCGCGAACGGACTGCGGGTGGTCGTGGTGCGCAACACGCTGGCGCCCGTGGTCACCACCTCGGTGAACTACCTGGTGGGGTCGGACGAGGCGCCGGCGGGCTTTCCAGGAACCGCGCACGCCGAGGAGCACATGATGTTCCGTGGCTCTCCCGGGCTCACGGCGGACCAGCTCGCCGATATCGGCAGCGTGCTCGGCGGCGACTTCAACGCCGACACGCGCGAGGGCCTGACGCAATATCTATTCACGGTGCCGGCCGAGGACCTCGACGTGGCCCTCAACATCGAGTCACTGCGCATGCGCGGCGCGCTCAACAGCGCGAAGGAATGGGGCCAGGAGCGCGGCGCCATCGAGCAGGAGGTCGCCCAGGACCTGTCGGAGCCGGCCTACGTGCTCTACTCGAAGATGCGCGCGCGGCTGTTCGCGGGCACGCCCTACGCGCACGATGCGCTCGGCACCCGGCCCTCGTTCGACAAGACCACGGCCGCGATGCTGCAGAGCTTCCACCGCGCCTGGTACGCACCCAACAACGCGATCCTGGTGATCGCCGGCGACGTCGATCCGCCGGCGGCGCTCGCCGAAGTAAAGAGCCTGTTCGGCGATATCCCGGCGAAGCACCTGCCGGCGCGCCCTGCGGTGCGGCTGCGCCCGGTGGTGCCGCACTCCTTCAGCGTGGACACCGACCACCCGAATGGCACTCTGATGATCGCGCTGCGCACTCCGGGTCCGCGCGCGGCGGATTTCGCCGCGCTCGAGGTGCTGGCGGACGTGTTGAGCAACCGCCGCTTCGATCTCTACGGCCTGGTGCCGCAGGGCAAGGCGGTCGGCGCGGAATTCTCACTCGACGCGCTGCCCGAAGCGGGACTCGGATATGCGGTCGTCTCGTTCACCGCCGGGAGCGATGCGCACGCGCTCGAGGGCGAGGTGCGTGCCATCCTGACGCGGGTCGCACGCGAGGGCGTGCCGGCCGAGCTCGTCGAGGCCGCCAAGCTCCAGGAACGGAGCGATGCGCAGATGCTGCGCAACTCCATCGGCGAGCTCGGCTCGGTCTGGTCGGATGCACTCGCGCTCTACGGGCTCGAGTCCCCCGACGACGATTTGCGGCGCATCGAGCAGGTGACGGCCGCGGACGTCAATCGCGTCGCGCGCGAATACCTCGATCTCGGGCACGCGGTCACCGGCGTCATGCAGCCGCGCGGCTCGGGTCGCCCGGTTCCGGACGGCGGCGGCTTCGGCGGCCACGAGGCCATCTCGCTCGGCGAGGCGCATCAGACGGCGCTGCCGCCCTGGGCCGCCAAGGCGCTCGGGCGGCTCACCGTCCCCGAATCGACGCTGCGCCCAGTGGTGAGCAGGCTGCCGAACGGGCTCACGCTCATCGTGCAACCCGAGGATGTGAGCGACACGGTGAGCGTGTACGGCCACATCCGCAATCGCCCCGGTACCGAGGAGCCCGTGGGCCAGGAAGGCGTCAGCCAGGTGCTCGAGCGCCTCCTGCCCTATGGCAGCGAGCACCTCGACCGGCTCGGCTTTCAGCAGGCGCTCGATGCCATCGGCGCGCGCGAGCAGCCCGGCACCGATTTCTCCGTGCAGTCGCTGCGCGAGCACTTCGAGCGGGCACTCGAGCTGCTCGCCGACAACCAGCTGCATCCGGCACTGCCGGCGGCGGCGCTCGAGGTGGTGCGCGCGCAGGTCGCCCAGGGCGTGGCCGCGCGCAACGTGAGTCCCGGCTTCCTCAGCCAGCGGGCGCTGCGCGGCGCGCTCTATCCCGCCGACGATCCGGTGCTGCGCATCCCGACGCCCGAGACGGTACGCTCGCTCACCGACGCGAACGTGCGTGCCTACTATCAGAAGGTGTTTCGTCCCGATCTCACGACCCTCGTGATCATCGGCAAGGTGACACCCGAGGCCGCGGCGGCCGCGGTCGAGCGCCGCTTCGGCGCCTGGAGCGCCTCAGGTCCCGCGCCGGCGACCGACCTGCCCGCCGCCCCGCCGAACCACCCGCAGGTCATTACGGTACCGAACGCGAGCCGCGTGCAGGACCGGGTGACGCTCGCGCAGACGCTGGCGCTCACGCGCTCGGATGCCGACTTCTACCCGCTCGAGCTCGGCAACGCGGTGCTCGGCGGCAGCTTCTACTCGACGCGCCTCAGCATCGACCTGCGCCGCAATGCGGGCCTGGTGTACGGCGTCGAGTCGTCACTGCAGGCGGGTCGCACGCGCGGCGCCTACTTCATCGAGTACGCGAGCGACCCGCAGAACGTCGGCAAGGCCGCCGACCTGGTGGTGCGCGAGCTCACCGCCATGCAGGCGACCCCTGTCGGGAGCGACGAGCTGACGCGCGTCAAGGCCTACCTGCTGCGGCGGATTCCGTTGAGCGAGTCCGGTGTCGCCGAGATCGCCCGCGGCATGCTCGGCCGGCGCGAGCTCGATCTGCCGCTCGATGAGCCGCGCATCGCTGCGCAGCACTACATCGAGCTCGACGGCGCGGCGGTGCAGGCCGCGTTCCGCAAGTGGCTGCGCCCCGCCGAGCTGGTGCGCGTCAGCGAAGGGCCCGCACCACAGTAGCCGCACAACGCGCGCCTCAATCTCTTATACCCGTTGACGGTATACCGACCATCGTTATAATAAGCAGGGACGGCTGGCGAGCAACGGGAGACGCATCTGAGTACACCGCCTGATCCCTCGGAAGGCAGCTTTGCCCTGGAGGCCGCCGTTTGGATCATGGTCGCTCTCGCAGCAGAGCCCAAGCACGGCTACGCGATCATGAGGGACATTCAGAATCTTGGCGGATTCTCCATGCGGCCCGGGACGCTGTACGCCGCACTGGCGCGCATGGAGCGTGCCGGCCTGGTGCAGGAGATCCAGACCAGCGACTACCGCCGGCGCCCGTTCAGACTGACCGCCGCCGGCAAAGTGCGCCTCGCGGGAGACGTGAAGATGCTCGCGGCGTTGGCCGCGACCGGGCTGCAACGGCTGCAGGCGCGCAAACTTGGCAAGAAGGCAGCATAACGATGACCGCGGACGGAATGTACAGCGAGAGTCAGGTCACCTTGATGGTTCCGGACATGGAAGCGGCGGTGCGGTTCTATACGACGACACTCGGCCTGAGGCTGAAGGCGCGCTATGGAAACGAGTTCGCCGTTGTCGAGGCACCGGGCCTGACGATCGGATTGCATCCGCAGGCGACGGCACATTCGCCTCAGGCCCAGCCGATCTCCGTCGGCTTGGGTGTCGAGTCGCTCGAGGCCGCTATGACAGAGCTGTCGGCGCGGGGCGTTTCATTCATTGGCGCGATCAGGGAGGATCCCCCGATCCGCATCGCTTACTTCATGGGTCCGGGTGGGACGCCGCTCTACCTGTGTGAACAGAGCGAGTGGCGTTAGTGGCCTTGTCGGCTACACGGGAGATGCAGATGTCGCGAATGAGTCGCGGTGCTTTGCTGCTGCTGATCGCAAGCGCGGCTGCCGGCGCTGCAGCTGTTGCGCAGGAGCCCGTTCTTCCTCCGGCCTCCGCAGAAACGCATGCCCTGGATTCTCTGCTTGGCCGTTGGACCTTTGTGGAAGAGCTGCACAAGCCCCAATTTCCGCCCAAGTTGACGGGGACGTGGACGTTCACCCGGAGCGCGGATGGTTTCATGGTTGTTGACGAATTTCGCTCCTTGAATCGTTCAGGTGGAACGGCGTTACTGGCGGAGACTTACCGCGCCTACGATCCCGGCAAGAGAGCCTGGAGCTTCCAGGCCGCGATATATGAATCCGCGGTAATTGGACCGAGAAATGGCGAGTGGGATGCAGGTATTACCAGGATCCAGGATGGCCAGGTGTTTGATGAAATCACCAACGGTCCCAGAATCAGTCGTGCGCGCTTTTACAACCTGAAAAGGAGCAGCTTTTCGTGCGTCCTTGAGACTTCGAATGATGGCGGTAAGACCTGGATCAATCCTGTCGATATTGAAGCCGTGCGCGCCCCGGATTGAGTCACCGAGGCGCCGGCACCGCAGTAGCGCCGCCACGAGGGAAGCCACCGTGCGAGCGATCACCGCCGCCATCGCCGTCCTGGTCCTCGTGCCCGGCTGCCCGCGGGCGGTGTGCGCGGCCGCGCTCCAGGCGGACGACTGCCTCGCGGGCCGCCGCGCCGAGACCGGTCGCGAAGCCGCCTGCTATTCGCTGCTGCACGGCGGATTGAAGCGCACGCTGCGGCTCTATGTGCCGCAGGGACACAGCGGCCCCTTGCCGGTGGTGCTGCTGCTGCACGGCGGTGGCGGCACGGGCGGCGGCATGGAGTGGCTGACACGGCGCGGCTTTAACCGCATCGCCGACCGCGACGGCGCCATCGTCGTCTACCCCGACGGCATCGACAAAGGCTGGAACGACGGCCGCAGCGAGAACCGCTCCGCGAGCGACGCCGCGGTCGATGACGTCGGCTTCCTGAGCGCTTTACCGCAGACAATCGCCGCCGTGCACCCGATCGATGCGACGCGGGTCTACGTCAGCGGCATCTCCAACGGCGGCATGATGTCGTACCGCCTCGCCTGCGACGCCGCGGCGCTGCTCGCCGCCGCCGCGCCGGTCGCCGCCAACATGTCGGTCGACCTCGCACCCCGCTGTCAGCCGTCGCGGTCCGTCCCCGTGCTCATCATGAACGGCACGGATGATCCCATCATGCCGTGGAAGGGCGGCACCATCCGCGTGCTGTGGATGGCACGCGGCACGGTGCTCTCGGCCGAGGAGAGCTTCGCGCGCTGGCTTGCACTGGATCGGTGCGCCGCGCCCGAGCCGCTGCCGCTCCTCACACCCGACCCGGCCGACGGCACCAGCGCGGCGCCGCGCGCCGCCCGGTGCGGCGCCACCGGCGAGGTGCGCCTCTACGAGATTCGCGGCGGCGGCCACAGCTGGCCGCGCGGCGAGCCATACCTCGGACCGCGGCTCATCGGGCGCGTCAGCCAGGCGCTCGATGCCAACGAAACGCTCTGGGCTTTTTTCTCCCAACACTCCGTGCGTTAGCGAACATTGGACCCTCTCCCCATCGGGGGATGGCTTGTGAACCGTCCGGACGGTAGGGTCACGGGCCTTGTCGCCTTCACGGGAGCGAACGCGTACAGCATCCGGCCGCGCGCCTCACTGTATATGTATTTCCGCCAACCGATTCCTTTGCGCCCGGCACGCGAGCGGCTGCTCGATGCGGCCGAGCGAGTGGTTACCGAGTCGGGCGCCACCCACCTGACGCTCGATGCCGTGGCAAAGTCCGCCGGCGTCAGCAAGGGCGGTCTCTTGTATCACTTTCCCTCCAAGGAAGCCCTCCTCGAAGGCATGTTGTCGCGGCACTTCCACGACGTGGAGGCCGAGGTCGCCAAGCGACTCGCGAGCCGCGGCAAGAAAGCCACGCGCGCGGACCTGCTGCGCGAGCGGGTGAGCGTGCTGCTCGAGTTTCACCCCGAGCGCCCGGCGGTAGGCGCCGCCATGTTGGCCGCTTCCGCCGACAACCCCGAGCACATGTCCATGTGCCGCGCCGAGTATCGCAAGCTCCTCGATGAGTTCTCCAAGCTCCCGGGTGGGTTCGAGCGCGCCGCGCTGGTGCTGCTCGGCGTGCAGGGGCTGCTGCTCGCGGAGCTGTTGCATCTTTCGCCTTACACGCCCGAGGAGCGCGCGCGGCTCGTCAAGGCATTACAGCGCGCCGCCGACCAGTGCGGGAGCACCCAATGACAATGAGCGCAGCAAAACTCGCCCTGGTTGTCGCCGCCACCCTGGCCGCATCGGCCTGCGCAGTCGGGCCCGACTTCAAGACCCCGCCGGCGCCCACCACCACCCACTACACGCGTGCACCCGAGCCGACCGGCACGGTCGCCGCGCCCGGCGCGAGCGGCGTCGCCCAGACTTTCAGCAGCGAGCGCGACATCCCCGCGGACTGGTGGACGCTCTATCACTCGAGCGCCCTCGATGACCTGGTGCGCCAGGCGCTCACCGACAGTCCGACGGTGCAGGCCGCGCAGGCGACGCTGCTGACGGCGGTCGAGACCTGGAAGGCGAACCGCGGCGGACTGCTGCTGCCGGCCGTCGATCTGCAGGGCCAGGCGGAGCGTCAACGCGAGCCGGGCGCCGTGATCGGCGATCCGAGCGTGCCGGCCTTGATCTTCAACCTGTTCGACGCCTCGGTCGGCGTCACCTACCGGCTCGACATCTTCGGCGCCTCGCGCCGCCAGGTGGAGGGGTTCCGCGCCCAGGCGGACTACCAGCGCTGGCAGTTCGAGGCGGCGCGCCTCACGCTCAGCGCCAACGTCGTCACCGCCGCGGTCAACATCGCCTCGCTCCACGCGCAGCTCGGCGCGCTCACCGACATCGTGGCGAGCGAGCGCGAGCAGCTGAAAGTGGTGCAGCGGCAGTTCGACGCCGGCGCGGCCTCGCGCTCCGACCTACTCGCCCAGCAAACCCAGGTCGCGCAGAACGAAGCGCAGCTCCCGGGGCTGGAGAAGCAGCTCGCACAGGCGCAGCACCGCCTCGCGGTGCTCGTCGGCCGTACACCCGATGACACCTCGGTGCCCGACTTCACGCTCGATCAGCTGACGCTGCCGGCGGAGTTGCCGCTCAGCGTGCCCGCGAAGCTGGTGCGCCAGCGCCCGGACGTCCAGGCCGCGGAGGCGCTGCTGCACCAGTCCACGGCGCTGCTCGGCGTGGCGACCGCCGACATGTACCCGCAGTTGAACCTGACCGGCTCGATCGGCTCCGAGACCGTGCAGGCAAGCGACCTCTTCAAGACCGGTTCCGCCGCCTGGAACGTGGGCGGCTCCCTCACGGCGCCGCTGTTCCACGGCGGGGAGTTGCTCAGCCTCAAGCGCGCCGCACGCGCCGATCTCGACCGCGCCACTGCCGAGTACCGCGAGGCGGTGCTGGCGGCGCTGCAGGACGTGGCCGACACGCTGCGCGCGCTCGAGGCGGACGCCCGTACGCTGCAGGCGGACCAGATCACCGAGACCGACGCCCAGGACACCCTCAACATGACCAAGCTCCAGTACAAGGTGGGCGGCGTGAGTTATCTCGCGCTGCTCAACGCCGAGCGCGTGTACCTCCAGGCCCGGCAGAGCCGGGTGCAGGCCGAGGCGGCGCGCTACGCGGACACCGCGGCGCTCTTTCAGGCGCTCGGTGGCGGCTGGTGGAACCGACAGAACAATGCGAAGGAGACTCGTCAGTGAGCGATCTCACCGGAACCTCGAAGCCCCCCCTGAGACGGCGCGTGATCATCGCGGTCATCGCGGTGGTCGTCCTGGTGCTGCTGGTTGCAGGCGTCAAGGCCTGGCAGATCATGGGCTACATCGCGGCGGCGAAGAAGAATGGCGCGCCGGCCCAGACCGTCACCACCATCGTGGCGAGCTCCTCCGACTGGCAGCCGGAGGTCAGTGCGGTGGGGAGCGTACGCGCGGTGCGCGGCGTCGACGTGACGACCGAAGTGACCGGACTGGTACGCAGCCTCGAGTTCCACTCGGGCGATGAGGCCAAGCGCGGCCAGGTGCTGGTGCGCCTCAACGCCGACTCCGACATCGCGACGCTGCACTCGCTCGAAGCGGCCGCCGATCTCGCCGCCACCGTCTACGAGCGCGACAAGCTGCAGTTCGAGGCGCAGGCGATCAGCCAGGCGCAGCTCGATGCGGACGCCGCCGATCTCAAGAACAAGCGTGCGCAGGCCGCAGCCCAGGCCGCGCTGGTGGAGAAGAAGATCATCCGCGCGCCGTTCGACGGCCGCCTCGGCATCACCACCGTCAACCCCGGGCAGTACCTCAACACCGGCGACAAGGTCGTCACGCTGCAGCAACTCGACCCGGTATACGTCGACTTCCGCCTGCCGCAGGAGGACCTGGCGCAGATCAGCCTGGGACTCGAGGTGCGGCTCTCGCTCGATGCATTCCCCAACGACAGCTTCGGCGGCAAAATCACCGCCGCCGATCCGCTGATCGATTCCGCCAGCCGCAACTTCCAGGCCGAGGCGACCGTGCCCAACCCGGGGCGCAAGCTTCTGCCCGGCATGTTCGTGCGCGTCGCGGTGCTCTCGGGCGCCAAACAGCACTACCTGACGCTGCCGCAGACCGCGATCACCTTCAACCCCTACGGCTCGACGGTGTTCCTCGCGCACAAGGATGAGAAGGGGCAGCTCATCGCCCAGCAGATTTTCGTCACCACCGGCCCGGCACGTGGCGATCAGATCGCCGTTCTCAAGGGAGTCAAGGACGGCGATGAGATCGTCACCACCGGCCAGCTGAAGCTCAAGAACGGCACGCCGCTCGACATCAGCACCATGGCCCAGCCCACGGATGATGCGCATCCCCGGCCGCAGGAGCACTGAGGGCGCGACATGAAATTCACGGACCTGTTCATCGAGCGCCCGGTTCTCTCGATCGTCGTCAGTCTCCTCATCCTGGTGCTGGGCACGCGCGCCGTGTTCCAGCTGCCGGTGAGCCAGTACCCGGAGACCGAGAACGCCGTGGTCACCATCAGCACCACCTACTACGGTGCCGATGCCCAGACCATCGCGGGCTTCATCACGCAGCCGCTCGAGTCGGCAATCGCGCAGGCGCAGGGCATCGACTACCTGTCCTCGAACAGCACCTCCGGTGTCTCGGTCATCACCGCGACGCTGCGCCTCAACTACGACTCCAACCGCGCCATGACCGAGATCAACACTCAGGTCAACTCGGTGCGCAACCAGCTGCCGCCACAGGCGCAGCAGCCCGTCATCACGGTGCAGGTCGGACAGCAGATCGACGCCATGTACCTCGGGTACTTCAGCGACACGATCCCGCCCAACAACACCACCGACTACCTGCTGCGCGTGGTGAAGCCGAAGCTCGATTCCATCGACGGTGTACAGACCGCGGAGATCCTCGGTGGCCGCACCTTCGCGCTGCGTGCCTGGCTCGACCCGCGCCGCATGGCGGCGCGCGGTATCTCCGCAGACGACGTCTACGCCGCGCTCGGCGCCAACAACTACCTCGCCGGCGTCGGCCAGACCAAGGGCCAGATGGTGAGCGTGGACCTCAAGACCAACACCGACGTGCAGTCGCTGGACGAGTTCCGCCAGCTGGTCATCAAGCGGCAGAACGGCGCGCTGGTGCGCCTGCAGGATGTGGCCAACGTCGTGCTGGGAGCCGAGAACTACGACTTCAACGTCGCCTTCAGCGGCCTGCGCTCGGTGTTCATCGGCATCAAGGTGGCGCCGCGCGCCAACGTGCTGGAAGTCGCCCAGCGCGTGCGCAGCGCGCTGCCCGACATCGCCGCACAGCTCCCCACCGGCGTGACGCAAAAGCTCGCCTACGACGCCACGATCTTCGTCACCAGCTCGATCACCGAGGTCATCAAGACGCTGGTGCAGGCGCTCATCATCGTCACCGTCGTGATCTTCCTGTTCCTCGGGAGTCCCCGCGCGGTCGTGATCCCGGTGGTCGCCATGCCGCTGTCCCTGGTCGGCACCTTCTTCATCATGCAGGCGCTCGGCTACTCGATTAATTTGCTGACGCTCCTCGCCCTGGTGCTGGCCATCGGGCTGGTGGTCGATGACGCCATCATCGTGGTCGAGAACGTCGACCGCCACCTGAAGGAAGGCAAGACACCGCTCCAATCGGCGCTGGAGGCTGCGCGCGAGCTCGGCGGACCGATCATCGCCATGACGATCGTGCTGATCGCCGCCTATGTGCCGATCGGGCTGCAAGGCGGGCTCACCGGCGCGCTGTTCACCCAGTTCGCCTTCACGCTCGCCGGTGCGGTGACCATCTCGGCCGTGATTGCGCTGACCCTTTCGCCGATGATGTGCTCGAAGGTGTTCCGCCCCGAGCAGGAGGAAGGCCGCTTCACGCACTTCCTCGACCGCACCTTCAACCGGCTGCGCGGCGCCTATTCGCGCCTGCTATCGAGCTGGCTCACGACGTGGCAGGCGATCGTGGTGTTCGGCGCATTGATCCTGCCGTGCGTGATGCTGCTCTTCATGACATCGAGATCCGAGCTCGCCCCGGGTGAGGACCAGGGCATCGTGCTCGAGGCGACCTTCGGCGCCCCCGACGCCACGCTCACCCAGATGCAGAACTATTCGGACGCCGAGTTCGCCATCTCGAAGAAGCTGCCCGAGTACCAGCAGATGTTTCAGCTGACCGGAGCACCGACCGTCAACCAGGGCTTCGGCGGGGTGTTGTTCACCCCGTGGAACCAGCGGCACCGCAGCGCCGCCGAGCTGCAGATGTTCCTGCAGAACGAATGGAACAAGATCCCCGGTGCGCGCGTCGCTGCGTTCCAGTTCCCCGCGCTCCCTGGCTCACAGGGCTTTCCCATCCAGTTCGTCATCACCACCACCGAGCCGATCGAGAACCTGAACGAGGTCGCGACCGCGGTGCTCGACAAGGCGCGCGCCAGCGGCAAGTTCTACTACATCGACTCGGACCTGAAGCTCGACAAGCCGCAGCAGACCGTGCAGGTCGACCGCGATATGGTGAGCGATCTCGGACTCACGCAGCAGAGCGTCGGCGGCGCGCTGGCCGCGGCCCTGGGCGGCGGCTACGTCAACTACTTCTCGATCGCCGGCCGCTCCTACAAGGTGATTCCGCAGGTGCTGCAGGTTGATCGCCTGAATCCCGATCAGGTGCTCGACTACTACGTCCACTCCGGCGACGGTACGCTGATCCCGGCGCGCACCATCGCGAGCCTCAAGACCTCCACCGTGCCCGAGACCATCAGCCACTTCCAGCAGTTGAACGCCACCACCATCGGTGGCGTGTCCGGGGTGGCCGAGGCCGATGCGCTCAAGTTCCTGCGCGACACGCTCAAGAGCGTCGCCGGCAACGGCTACAGCGCCGATTATTCCGGCGAGTCGCGTCAGTTCATGCTCGGCTCGGGCAGCTTCGTCTACACGCTGCTGTTCGCGCTGGTGATCGTGTATCTCGCGCTCGCAGCGCAGTTCGAGAGCTTCCGCGATCCGGCGGTGATCCTGGTGTCGGTGCCCATGGCGCTGTTCGGCGCGCTGATCTTCATCAATCTCGGCACCCTCGGCATCTCACTCAACATCTATACGCAGGTAGGTCTCGTGACACTGCTCGGTCTGGTCAGCAAGCACGGCATCCTCATCGTGCAATTCGCCAACGAGCTGCAACGCGCCGGACACGGCAAGCTCGCCGCGATCGAGGAAGCGGCGGCGGTGCGGTTGCGCCCGATCCTCATGACCACCGCCGCCATGTGCTTCGGCGTGATTCCGCTCGTGATCGCGGCGGGCGCTGGCGCCGCCGGGCGGCGCAACATGGGCCTGGTGCTCTTTACGGGACTCTCGATCGGCACGCTGTTCACGCTGTTCGTGGTGCCCGCGATGTACATCTTCATCGGCGCCGACCACGGCCATGAGGCCCGTGCCCGCGGCCACCAGCCCGACGATGCGGCGCCGGCACCGGCGACCTGAAGGAGGGCCACGCATGCTGGACGTCTACTATTGGGGTACGCCGAACGGGCTGAAGATCAAGCTGTTCCTCGAGGAGGCGCAGCTGCCCTATCGGATCATTCCGGTCGACATCGGCAAGGGCGAGCAGTTCAAGCCGGAATTCCTCCGGATCTCGCCCAACAACCGCATCCCGGCGCTCGTCGACAACGAGCCCGCCGACGGCGGGCCACCGCTGTCGCTGTTCGAGTCCGGGGCCATTCTTTTATATCTGGCGGAGAAGATCGGACGCTTCATCCCGGCGGACCTGCGCGGCCGCGCGCTGACCCTGCAGTGGCTCTTCTGGCAGGTCGGGGGCTTAGGTCCCATGGCGGGACAGAACGGCCACTTCAACCACTACGCGCCCGAGAAGGTGCCTTACGCAATCGAGCGCTACACCAAGGAAACCAACCGGCTCTACGGCGTGCTCGACCGGGCGCTCGCCGGACGCGACTACCTCGCGGGCGAGTACACGATCGCCGACATGGCATCCTTCCCCTGGATCGTGGGGCACGAGCGCCACAAGCAGAACCTCGACGAGTTCCCGAACGTCAAGCGCTGGTTCCTGCGCATCCGCGAGCGGCCCGCCTGCCAGCGCGCCTACGTCGGCGTCGAGGTGTCCTACAGCCGTACCCTGTCGGACGAGGAACGGAAAGTCCTCTTCGGCCAGACCGCCGGCTCGCACCGCGCCTGAGCGCTAGACTGTCCGGATGGACAGCTGGCTGAATGGCGCGGGTCAGTTCTTTAATCCCGCGGCGCGCCTCACGGCCGTGGCCGTCGCGCCCGGCGAGTCCTGCATCGTGATCGACGAGGCTCTGGCAAACCCGCAAGGCCTGGTCAGCTGGGCCGCCGGGCGAGAGTTCCATGCGCCGCAGGGCTTTCCCTACCCCGGAGTGATCGTCGATGCGCCACCTGCCGTGTCGACCATGGTGGCCGACTACTTTGCCGCCCACGCGCGCGGGCGTCTCGGCGGCCGCCGTACGCTGTCGGCCACGGTACGCCTGTCTCTGGTGACCGTCCCGCCGCACGCGTTGCGTCCGGTGCAGTGGCAATGCCACCGCGACCGCCTGGGTTCCGTCCCCCGGGACCTGAGGCTCGCGGCGATGGTCGCGTACCTGTTCCGGGATCCCGCGCTCGGAGGCACGAGCTTCTACCGCTCGTTACAGAGTGAGGCGGACACCGACCGCATGATCGAGGACGCCGGCCGCATGAGCGGGGCGGAGTTCAGCGCGCGCTATGGCCTCGAGCCGGGTTACTTAAGCGGCAGCAACCGTTACTTCGAGCGCGTGGCGCAGATTCCCGCAGCCTGGAATCGCATGCTGTTCTACAACGGCGACCTGTTCCACTCGGGAGACGTCACGGCGCCGCAGCGCCTGAGCGGCGATGCACGTACCGGCCGGCTGACGCTGAACGGCTTCTTCACCTGCCGTTCCGCGCTGCATTGAGCGCGCCTATTTGCAGTCGTCGGAAAGTCCCTGGGTGCCCTGTGCCTGTTCCTGCTTGCAGCGCGCCGAGGCGCGGTTGATTTCGCTCTGCTGTTCCGCGCGCATGCGCTCGGCATCCAGCTTGCGCTGAGCCACGACCTGCTTGGCGTGCTCGAGGTCCTGCGGCAGGCCCGGCGCGTCCGCGGGGCGCTCCAGCGTCGCGACCCGATCGGCGCCCAGCGGCAGAATCGTAAAGTAGGTGGTCTGCGCACCGCTCGGCCAGACCGCACGGACGTCGGGTGTCGTGATGGAGCCCGAGGTGCCGTCACTGTCGTAGGTGCGGGTCACCGGCACCATGCCGAGCGACTTGTCGCCCTCGTAGATCTGCGCCCCGTCCGGGACGCTCTGGTAGGTCAGCATCGCCTTGCGCGGGGCAGTCGCGGCACAGCCGCCCAGCAATGCGGCGCCGAGGGAAATCACCAGCAGGGCGAGCGTTCGCTGTCTCATATCTTCTCCGTGTCGGACCGCGGTCCGGTGTGCTATGCGGCTCCGCCCGCCGCGGCCGGCACCGGCAGCGCGGCGGCGGCACAATTATCCGCGATGAAGCGCTCGTGCGCCGGCATGACGCGCGTGCACGCCTCGATGACGCCCGCGACCTCGTCGAGGTAATCCGCGATCTCCTTCTCGGTGAGGAGATCCGCCAGCGGATGATACGACTGTGCGCGGATCCTCTGCCCGTGCATGACCTGCAGCCAGCTCACCTTGGAGAAGAGCTCGTTGCCTTCGCGGAATATGCGGCCGTGCGTGCGGAACAGCTCCATGCGGTGCTCGAGGAGCTCCGGCACCGGCATGCCGCGCGTGTAGTTCCAGAACGCCGTGTCGGTACGCTCGGTCGCCTTGTAGTGCAGGATGATGAAATCGCGCACCCACTCGTACTCCTGGCGCATGACCTCGTTGTACTTGTCGCGGTCCGCGGCGTCGAAGCCGGCGGTGGGAAAGAACGCCAGCAGATGCTGGATCGACTTCTGCACCAGGTGAATGCTGGTCGACTCGAGCGGCTCGAGAAAGCCGCTCGCAAGTCCCACCGCGACCACGTTGGCCTTCCAGGCGAGCTTGCGCCGCCCGGTCGTGAAACGCAGCGTGCGCGGGGCGGCCAGCGGCTCGCCGTCGAGGTTCGCGAGCAGCACGCTGGTGGCCTCGTCCTCGCTCAGGTACTTGGTCGAGAACACGTAGCCGTTGCCGACGCGGTGCTGCAGCGGAATGCGCCACTGCCACCCGGCGGCACGGGCCGTCGAACGCGTGTACGGATGCGGCGGCTGCGCCGAACGGCTCGGCACCGCGACCGCCCGGTCACAGGGCAGCCAGTGCGTCCAGTCCTCGAAGCCGCTCTTGAGGGCCCCTTCGATCAGGATGCCGCGGAATCCCGAGCAATCGATGAAAAGGTCACCGGCGACGGTGGCGCCGGAGTTGAGCTTGACGGCGCTCACGTAGCCGTCGCCGTCGCGCAGCTGCACGTCGACGATCTTTCCCTCGATCCGCTCGACCCCGCGCGCCTCACTGTAGCCACGCAGGTAGCGGGCGTACAGCGAGGCATCGAAGTGGAAGGCGTAGGCAATCTGCGACAGCGGCGACTTCGGCATGTCGGCGCGCGGGCGCATGAACTTGCCGCTGAGGCACGCCATGGTGTTGATGGAGTAGTGATCGAGCTCCTGCGCCTTGCCGGCGAGATACTGCTTGAGCCAGTACTGGTGGAACTCCACCGTCCAGGTGTCCTGGCCGATGACGCCGAAGCCATGGATGAAGCGGTCGCCGAGGCGCGCCCAGTCGCGAAACTCGATGCCGAGCTTGAACGTGGCCTGGGTCTGCCGCATGAACTCGTTCTCGTCGAGCTCGAGCAGGCCGTTATAGAGGATGATCGGCGGAATGGTCGCCTCGCCGACGCCCACCGTGCCGATCTCGTCCGACTCGATGAGCGTGATCGGATAGCGGCCCTTCAGCACCTTGGCGAGCGCCGCGGCCGCCATCCAGCCGGAAGTGCCGCCGCCGACGATCACGATGCGCATGGGCTTGGCGTCCGCCATGATTCCATTCTGCGCGAGTCAGGCCACAAAAAAAACCGTGCCGCCCGCGCGGGCGGCACGGCTCGTCGTCGCCTGCTCAGGGCTCGAACTTATAGTAGAAGCGCAGGTCGTAGTTCGCGCCCGTCTGCACCGTAGTGACCGGACCCCCGAAAGCCTGGATGGTCTGGTACTTCGGCTTGTTCATATTGTTGCCTTCGAAGCGGATGCCGAAGCCCTTGGCCCAGCCCGACTGGAACTCGTAGCCAGCCTGCGCCGACACCCAGGTCTGCGGCAGGATGTAGACCAGCGACGGGTAGCCGCCGACCGTCGTATTGGCCACGCTGCCGATGTACTGGGAGCGCTTGTTGTCGGCGACGAACGCGCTGAACCCCCATCTCTCGAAGTAGAAGATCACCTTCTCGTTGATGTGCGACAGGTTCGGCAGGCCCATCGTCAGGTTGTCCATCACCTGATTCGCCGGCCCGAGCCCGATGGTATTTGGCACGACCACCGAGCTCAGGGTGTTCGAGTAGCTCCCCGAGATGCCGAAGCCCTCGAGCCAGGACGTCATCATGCCGAAGGGGAGCGAAGCGGCGAGCTCCATGCCACGCAGGTTGCCCCCGTGGCCGTTGACCGTCTGGGTGAAGGTGCCCAGGTTCCCGCCGCCGCAGGCGCCGTGAGCTCCTGTGGGTATCGCCAGACCCAGGGACTGTGCGATCTGCGTGAAGTCGTATCCGCAGGCATAGGTGTATTGCGTGATGTAGGTATTCAGGTCCTTATAGAACACCGCTGCGCTGAGGTAAGCCTTCGTCGCGAAGTACTTCTCGTAGGACAGATCGAAGGCCGTGGCCTTGAACGGCTTGAGGTACGGGTTGCCGGCGTTCCCCACAAAGGTATTGAAGGTTGCCGTGTCCGCGGCGTTTGTGTCGACGGCGGCGGCCAGGGTGTTAGCCATCTGGGTCATGTCCGGGCGCGCGATCTGCTCGGAGGCCGCGAAGCGCAGCAGGTTGCCGTTGCCGAAGTCTCCCACCAGATTCAGCGACGGCAGGAAGTCGTTGTAGCTCGTGCCCTGCTCGCTGAGCGTAACGGCCGGATTGTTCAGCGTAACGGTTTCATTGACGCCGGCCACGTAGCCCTGCGAGGACTGGTTCGTGTGCACCCACTGGGCACCCAGGTTGCCGCGCACCGGCAGGCCGAGCCAGTTGGTATTGATGTCGAGCTTGCCATAGACCGTCGTGACCCTCTCGGACACCGTCCAGGTCTTCGCCAGGATGTCGGCGTTGTACTTGGGCAGGATGGCCGCACCGGGCCACAGGCCGACGCCCGGGCTGAACGACAGGAAGTTGAGTCCCGTTCCGCCGACATCCTGGCCCACGTAGGCGTTACCGGGGAACGGGATGTCACCGTAGCCGCCCGGCTGGGTGGAGATCACGAGGCCCTCGTCGGTGATGTAGTCCTTCTCGCGATCGGTGTAGTTGGCGCCGAACTGCAACTTGTTGAACAGGTTCCACTCCACCGGGTGGTCGAAGTCGAGGCGCACCGCGTTCAGCTTGTCGGTGACGGTGGGTCCCTTGCTGTAGCCGGCCTGGGGCACGGTGTAGCCGTCGAAGCCGGGGCCGAAGGGCGGCCCGCACTTGTTGGTGTAACAAACGCCGCTCCAGCCGTCGATGCTGTGGACGAAGATCTGGGTCGGGTCGGTGTAAGGCGTGCTGAGCGACAGCGAGGGAATCCCGCCGTTGACCGCCGCGGCACCGTTGGTGAACGAGAGCGTGTCCGCCGCATCCGCGGTGGCGTAGCTCTCGACATCGCGCTCGACGCGCTGCGCCCGGTTGTGGTTCAGGTCGAGCGAGACGCTCCAGTCGTCGGAGAACTCCAGGCGGTTGTTCCAGCCGAAGGACTCGATGGTGTCCTGGTCGAAAATCACCTCGTTGCGGTCGATGAGCCCGTAAGCACTGGGTGAGGGATTCGCCGCGGTCGGCGTGTAGGCGGGCAGCAGGATGGAGCCCGTGTCCACGTTGCCGCCCACGACCGTCGCGTTGGTGATCGTGTCGCCGCCGAAGCCGTCCTGAGCCTCGAGGATGTGCTGGTTCGTGTCGATCTTCGCGTAGTAGTAGTCCATCTCGCTCGTGAACGCGCTGGTCGGATGGAACTTGAGGATCGCGGCGCCGCCGTCGCGCTTCTCCGAGTAGGAGTTGGTGGCGTAGTTGATGCCCGCGAGCCAATTAGCGGGCCCAAGCTGCGCACCGGTCGGGCTCAGCACGTTGGTATAGGTGGTATTGCCCCAGGTGCCGTCGTTGAGTGAGGCGCTGTCGTGGTCGGTATGCACGAAGCCGATCGCGAAGCCGAGCTTGCGGTCCGCGAACTGGTCGATGAAGCTCAAGCTATAGCGCTTGCCCTTGCCGACCGGCTGGCCAGCGACTCCCTCGTTGTAGCGGTCGCCCTCCCAGCTGCCCCTGGCGACCAGGTGGTCGTAGCTGAGCGGGTCGATCAGGCGCTGATCGATCGTGCCCGCGAGTCCCGCCGTCATCAGCGCCGCGTCGCCGCTCTTGTACACCGTCGCACCGGAGATCAGCTCGGCCGGATAGACGCTGAGATCCACCGCGCGGCTGTCGAGCGTGCTGGTCTGCTCGCGGCCGTTCATGAGGTAGCCGTTGAAGTCGGGACCGAGGCCGCGGATGCTGATGCTGGTCGCGTTGCCCTGGCTGTCGCGCTGCGTGGTGACGCCGGGTAGCCGCGCGAGCGACTCCGCAATCGTGGTGTCCGGGAGCTTGCCGATGTCCTCGGACGAGAGCGTCTCTTCGATCAGGTCGGATTTCTGCTTGGCCTTGATCGCGCTCTCGATGCCCGCGCGGATGCCGGTGATCACGACTTCCTGCAGCGCGTTCTGGTCGGCGGCCTGGGTCGCGGTCTGGTCCGCGGCCGGGCCCTGGTCGGCGGCCTGGGCGGCGCCGCCCGCGGCCGTAAGCAGCAGCGCACAGCCCATGGCGCCCGAGGTGGCTGCGAATCCGCGCGCGCGGATGCGGGACCGTATGAACAGGCCGATCGGGCTGAGCTTCTGAGTCGTCTTCACCTGGTGTTTCCCCCTCGTGTAATCACCGGGCGCCTGCGGGCCTGCAGCGTGCTGCAGGAGTCACCGACGGCTTTTCCCCCAACAATGTTGCAAAGATTGATCTCCGCCAATCTCTCGTGCCATCTTAATCGCCTCGCGCAGCGCGCCAATCCCACCGCATACGTATTCATGGCGTGGCGCGCTGGCAACAGCGGTGGCGCCGGCCTGGAGAGCTGACATGAACAAACCGCATTGGACGCTGTTGCTCACCGGGGCGCTCATCCTGCCGGCCGCCGTCACGGCCCAGAACGGAGTGCCGACGCCGACGGTGCTCTTCTCGGGCGAAATGCAGACCGCGCTCGATACGATCTACGGTGACTCGGAGGCGCCGGTCCTCGAGCGCACGATCCTCGATCGGGTGGGCGCGGCGCTGGGCGGCGCAGGATGCGCGGGCGCGGCCCGGATCGAGATCACCGTGCGCGACGCGCGCCCGACCCATCCGACCGACGAGCAGATCAGGAACAACCCCGCGCTCGATCGCCTGCGAACCCACTTCGCCGGCGGCGCCGCCTTCAGCGTGCGGCTGCTCGATCCCGCCGGCGGTGAGCTCAAGTCGCTGCGCTACGACTGGTACGCGCCGGATGACCGCCATGGCTCGCGCGCCGCCCAGCCCTGGGGCGACGTACGGCTCGCAAGCGAGGGGCTCGGCTCACAGCTCGCGCACGAGTGCCGCGCGCTCGCGCGCGCGCACCCGCCGGGCTCCTGAGACGCCGCGCGCCGCGCCTTGCGCCGCCGCATACGTATTCATGCGTGCGCGCGCGCGCCCCTCGTCTATTGTCCGCCGCACAATCGATATAGAGCACCGTTGAAGGTGCGTCCGCTCCACGGGGGAGATTTGTTCTGATGCGACCGAACGCCGGGCCCGCCGTGGCATGGCGTCTGTGCGCCTTCGCGCTCCTGGCGTGGCCCGGCGCCATGGCGGCCGCGCGGCCGCCGGCGAGCGTCCCGGATGTCTCCCACGAGGCGGCGCGCCCGAGCGCCACCTGGATCCGCGACGCGGTGATCTACGAGATCTTTCCGCGCGACTTCTCGGCCGGTGGCAATCTGGCGGGCGTCACCGCACAGCTCGACCGCCTGCAGCAGCTCGGCGTCACGATCCTGTGGCTGATGCCGATCCACCCGATCGGCGCGCTCCACCGCAAGGGGCCCTTAGGCAGCCCGTACGCGGTGCGCGACTTTGCGGCGATCAATCCCGAGTATGGCACCGCGGCCGACCTGCACGCGCTGGTGCGCGGCGCACACCGCCACGGCATGAAGCTGATCATCGATATGGTGGCCAATCACACCTCCTGGGACTCGGTGATGATGCGCGATCCGGCCTTCTACAAGCACGAGAACGGCCAGATCGTCTCGCCCGAGCCCGGCTGGGACGACGTCGCGCAGCTCGACTATGACAATCCGCGGTTGCGGCAGTACATGATCGCGATGCTGTCGAAGTGGATCCACGACTTCGACCTCGACGGGTTCCGCTGCGATGCCGCCGCCTACGTGCCGACCTCGTTCTGGGAAGAGGCCCGTGCCGCACTCGAGCGGGTCAAGCCGGATATCATCCTGCTCGCCGAGGCTGACCAGCCCGATCTCCTCGTGCATGCCTTCGACGTCGACTACGACTGGCGGCTCCACGGCACGCTCGAGCAGGTGATTTACGGCACGGCACCGGCCTCGGAGCTCACCGCGACCTGGCGTCGCGAGGCGGCCAACTTCCCGCACGGCGCCCTGCACATGCGCTTCTCGGACAACCACGACCAACGGCGCGCGATCACGCGCTTCGGCGAGCGGGCGGCGCTCGCGGCCTCGGCGCTGATGTTCACGCTGGACGGCGTGCCGATGCTCTACAACGGCATGGAGGTCGGTGATGCCGGCGAATCAACCGACCCGGCGTTGTTCGAGCGGGTGCCGATCTACTGGGAGTCGGGCTCCGGGCACCTGCGCCCGTGGTTCACACCGCTCTACCAGGCGCTGATCGCGCTGCGTCGGACACACGCCGCGCTGACCGCCGGTGAGGTGGTGTGGCTCGAGAACAGCGGCGCGGGCCGCGTGCTCACATTCCTGCGCCGCGCGCCGAATGAGACGATCCTGGTGGCGATCAACCTCTCCAGCCAGCCCTTCAGCGGCGAGCTGCGTGGTGCGGACGGCGACTTCCGCGACATCACCCCCGCGGCGTTGCAGCCGGCGCCAGCGCGCGCGGCGCCCCCGGCACTGTTCCTCGAGGCCTGGGCCTCGCGCATCTATCGCGCGACGCCCGGCGCTGCGCCATGAGCGCCGCGCGCCTGGCGCTGGCCGCGGCCTTGCTGCTCGCCGCTACGCGTGCGGTCGACGCCGTACCGCCCGCCTACCTCGAGCGCCTGCCGCAGCAGGAGATCCTCTATTTCCTCCTGCCCGACCGCTTCGCCAAGGCAGAGCACGCGCGCGCGCCCGCCTCCGGCGAGCGGCTGGTGACGGGCTACGATCCCACGGATCCCAAGTTCTATCACGGCGGCACGCTGCGCGGCCTCGAGCGGGAGCTCCCCTACATCCAGGGACTCGGGGCGACGGCGCTGTGGCTTGCGCCGGTGTTCGTCAACCGCCCGGTGCAGGGACCGCCGGGCCACGAGAGCGCCGCCTACCACGGCTACTGGATCACCGACTTCATGCATGTGGATCCGCATTTCGGCAGCGACGCGGATCTGCATGCGCTGGTGAACGACGCGCATGCGCGCGGCATGAAGGTCTACCTCGACATCGTCATCAATCACACGGCCGATGTGATCCGCTACCGCGAGTGTCCGGTCGCCCCGTGCCCGTACCGCAGCGAAGCGGAGTACCCGTATACCCGGCGCGGTGGCCTCGACGGAGCGCCGATCAACGACGGCTTCCTCGGGCTCGAGGCGCCCTATCAGACGGAAGCGAACTTCGCGCACCTGACACGGCCCGATTACGCCTACACGCCCTACCTGCCCCCGGGTGACGAGCACCGCAAGGTGCCCGACTGGCTGAACGACCTGATCTACTACCACAACCGCGGCGACACCACCTGGAGCGGCGAGAGCGTCACGCTCGGCGACTTCTTCGGGCTCGACGACGTGATGACCGAGCACCCGCGCGTCGTGCGCGGCATGATCGAGATCTTCGGGTACTGGATCGAGGAGTACCGCATCGACGGCTTCCGCATCGACACCGCGAAGCACGTCAATCCCGAGTTCTGGCAGGCGTTCGTGCCGGCGATGCTCTCGCGCGCGGCCGCGGTGGGCATCCCCCACTTCCACATGTTCGGCGAGGTGGCGACCGGACTCGACACCGCGCTCCTCGCCAGGCACGTGCGCGAAGATCACCTGCCGGCGGTGCTCGACTTCGCCTTCGCCACGGCGGTGCAGGACACGGTGGCGGGCGTCGCCGGTACCGAGAAGCTCGCGCGCGTGTTCGCCGACGACGAGCTCTATGTGGACGGCGCGGCCACGGCGCGCCAGCTCCCGACTTTCATCAGCAACCACGACGCGGGCCGCTTCGCCTATTTCGTGCGCCGCGCCAGACCGCACATCGAGCCCGGCGAGCAGCTCCAGCGTGTGCTGCTCGCCAACGCGTTGCTGCTGACGCTGCGCGGCGTGCCGACGCTCTACTACGGCGACGAGCAGGGCTTCATCGGCGATGAGGGCGATGCGAGCGCGCGGCAGGACATGTTCGCCACGCGGGTCGCGAAATATGCGCAGGAGCCGCGGCTCGGCTCCGCCGCGGGGGGCGCCGCGGATCACTTCGAGACGACGCATCCGCTCTACCTCGCGGTGAGCGAGCTCGCGCATCTGCGCCTCGCGCATCCGGCGCTCAGCGCCGGGCGGCAGGTGACGCGTGCCGCGGGCGACAAGCCGGGGCTCTTTGCGGTATCGCGCTTCGACCCCAGCGATGGCCATGAGATCGTGCTGGCCTTCAACACCTCACTCGAGGCCCTCGACACGGTGATCCGCGTGGACGCGCACTCGGGCCGTTTCCGCGCTCTGCACGGAAGCTGCGCCGCGCAAAGCGCCGCCCCCGGGAGTTACCGGGTACAGGTGCCGCCGCTCGGCTACCTCGTCTGCGAAGCGGCGAGCGGCACTTGAGCACCGCGCGCGCAGGGCTGGCGAGACAGGCGGCCGTGCCCTGGTGGCGTGGCGCGGTGGTCTACCACATCTACCCGCGCAGCTTCGCCGACTCGAACGGCGATGGTATCGGAGACCTGCCGGGGATCACCGCGCATCTCGAGCACGTCGCCTCGCTCGGGGTCGATGCGATCTGGCTCTCGCCCTTCTTCCCGTCGCCGATGAAGGACTTCGGCTACGACATCAGCGACTACTGCGACGTCGATCCGATCTTCGGCACGCTCGCGGACTTCGACCGGCTGCTCGCGCGGGCGCACGAGCTCGAGCTGCGCGTCATCATCGACCAGGTGCTGTCGCACACCTCGGACCAGCATCCCTGGTTTCGGGAAAGCCGTCTGAGCCGCGACAACCCGCGCAGCGACTGGTACGTGTGGGCGGATGCGCGCGCCGACGGCACTCCGCCGAACAACTGGCAGTCGCAGTTCGGCGGCTCGGCGTGGACCTGGGACGCCCGCCGCCGCCAGTACTTCATGCACAACTTCCTGCCCGAGCAACCCGATCTCAACGTGCACAACCTGCAGGTGCAGCAGGCGCTGTTCGCATGCATGCGCTTCTGGCTCGCGCGCGGCGTGGACGGCTTTCGCCTCGATGCCATCAACCACGCCATGCACGACCGCCAGCTGCGCGACAACCCGCCGGCACCGCTCAACGGCCGCCAGCCGCGGCGCTCGTCGGACTTCCAGCAGCCGCTCCACAACCGCTCGCAGCCGGAGATGATCCCGTTCCTCGAGCGCATCCGCGCGCTGGCCGACGAGTACGGGGAGCGCTTCACCGTGGCCGAGATCGGCGGTGAGGGCTCCGAGTCCGACCTGCCCGCCTACACCCAGGGGCCGGAGCGGCTGCACACCGCCTATGGCTTCAATTTCCTCTATGCCGACCGCCTGAGCCCCGCCCTCGTGCGGCGCGCCATGGAGGCCTGGCCCGACACACCCGACAGCGGCTGGCCGAGCTGGGCGTTCTCGAACCACGACGCACCACGTGCCGTCTCGCGCTGGGCGCAACCCGGGGAGCGCACGGCCTGCGCGCAGTTTGCGCTGCTGCTGCTGCTGACGTTGCGGGGCAACGTGTTCCTTTACCAGGGTGAGGAGCTCGGCCTGCCGCAGGCGGAGATCGGCTTCGAGGACCTGCGCGATCCGGAGGCGCTCGCCAACTGGCCGCTCACACTCGGCCGCGACGGCGCCCGCACGCCGATCCCATGGCTCGCCGCCGCGCCGCAGGCCGGCTTCACGACCGGCAAGCCCTGGCTGCCGCTCGGCGGCGGCCACGTCGAGCTGGCCGTGGACCGCCAGCAGCATGACGTGCGCTCGACACTCAATCTCACCCGCCAGCTGCTCGACTTTCGGCGGCGGCACGCGGCACTGCGCAGCGGCGCGCTGCATTTCCTCGATCTGCCCGAGCCGCTGCTGGCATTCGAGCGACGCGCCGGCAACGAGCGCTTGCTGTGTCTTTTCAACTTCGGCGAAGCACCGCAGCCGGTGCCCGCCGCGCTCACGCGCTCGTGGCGCCTGCTCGAGCAGGTCGGCGGCGCGAGCCTTCAGTCGCTGCCGCGCTGGTCGGGACTGGTCGCGGCGCCGGCGGTTTGAGCGACCCTGAGGGCGGGTGCGCTCACTCAGCGCCAGCCGCTCGCGCGCGTGGCGATCCGCTCGAGGAGCAATAGCGCCGGCACCCAATAGGGAAACAGGCCGTAGAGCGTGTCGCTCACGGAGTGCGAGTGCCGGTCGACCGCGACGAATGTCGTCCACGCAAAGAACGCGCCCAGTGCGCAGATCAGATAGCCGGGCCACGCGCTGGGCCGGTATCCCCATCCCCAGGGCTCGAACCAAGGCCGCTTCATGGGCTTCTCCCGCTAGTGGTAACGAACGAAGACCGCGGTAGTGCGCGCCGGCACGGTGAAAGTACCCGAGGACGCGCTCGAGGTGAAATTCCAGCCCGCCAGCAGGGTCGGGTCGGAGCCGGCCAGCTGCACCGGGTGCAGTGACACCTGCCCGCTGGCCGTTCCCTTCGCCACCGCGGCGAAGGACGGGAGCGAGAAGGACTGCGTGCTGGTGCTTGCGTTGTAGAGCACCACCACGCTGTCGTAGCCGGAGCTCGTCGCCGCCACACAGCCGACGCCTGAGATCTGTTCGACGATCAGGCCGTGCACCTGCCGGCCCTGGTCGGGGAAGCTCACGCAGCTGTCGATGTCGGTGGCGCTGCCGAGGCGGAACAGGTCGGTGGCGTGGCGGACGCCGAGGAACTCCTGGAAGCGCGCCGCGACGGCGGCGATGGTGGCGGCGTCCGGCACGGGCCGTGAATTGAGCAGCGGCCCGAGTGTCGCGGCGTTGGCCGCATTGTTGCCGGTGTTCTGCGGTGGCAGCCCCACACTCCAGTTGTTGTTCGCCGATCCGTCCCAGTAGATGCGGTTGAAGTAGTCGCCGGAGTTGTAGCTGTTGCTGTCGCCGGACTTCGAACGCAGCAGGTCGTCCCCGCCGTGCACGAAGGCCACGCCCTGGGCGAGCAGCACCAGCGACAGGCCAACGACCTGGGCACGGCCGGCGTCGGCGACGCTGACGCCCGCCACGTGCTTGTACTCGCTGATGTCGAACAGCGTCTCGTTGTCGTGGCACGCCACGTACGCGAGGTTCTCCTGTGGCTCGAGCGTATAGCCGGTGGGACCGCCGTTGTAGCTCACCTGCGCACCGGTGACACCGGCGCGCAGCGGGAAGCTCGCCAGGTTCCCCGCGAGTCCAACGCTGATGCGGTCCTGCAGCGCGTAGAGCGCGTCGTTCGCATCTGCGCTGCAGTCGGCGCCGTCGTTGGACGTGAGGTCGTAGCACAGGCCATTGATGAATCCCTGGTGGGCCGTGAGCGCCGCGCCGCTGTCGAAGGGGCTGCCGCCGCGCACGCCATCGCGCAAGCGGTCGTTGAAGGTGCCGATGCCGGTGCCGGCCATGTTGGCCTGCGTCGCGGGCGTGATCACCGCCGACACGGCGGCGTTCGGTGTCCAGCCCTCGCCATAGAAGTAGGTGTGACCGCGCCCGTCTGCCGCCGCCACGGCGTTGACCGCGGCCAGCGCCTGCGTCATGGCGGCCTTCGGGATGAGGCCCATGGTGTCGAAACGAAAGCCGTCCACCTTGTACTGCCCCGCCCACAGCACCAGCGTGTCGATCATGAGCTTCTGCATCATCGTGCGCTCGGTCGCCGTATCGGCGCAGCACGAGTAGCTCTCGACCGCACCGTTCGCATCGAGCCGCTGGTAGTAGCCCGGTACGATCTGATCGAGAACCGAGTGCGGATCCTCGCCGCTCGCGCTCGTGTGGTTGTAGACCACATCGAGCACCAGGCGCAGTCCCGTGCCGTGCAGCGCCTGCGCCATCTGGCGGAACTCGAGCACGCGCGTCAGGCCGTTGCCGGGATCGGAGGCGTAGCTCGCCTGCGGTGCGCCGTAATGAAACGGATCGTAGCCCCAGTTGTAGCAGTCGCTCCCCTGGGCGGCGGTCACCGCGAGCTCGGCCGCCGTGCCGTTGCCGGTGGTCGCCGGAATGGCGGGATTCGTGCAGGTGAGCGCAGCGACCGAGGCGAAGTCCGTCGCCGGCAGGAGGTGCACGTGCGTGAGCCCCGCGCCGGCGAGCGCGGCGAGGTGCTTCATGCCGTTGCTGGCTGCGTCCGTGAAGGCGAGAAACTTCCCCTGGTGGGCCGCCGGCACCGTCGGGTCGTTGACCGAGAAGTCGCGCACGTGCAGCTCATACACCACGCTGTCGGTCGGCGTGGCGCTCGTGGCGATGAGCGCTCCGGGCCAGCCCGCGGGCGTCGCCGCGGCATCGCTGAGGTTCACGACCATCGCGCGCGTGCTGTCGCCGCTCAAGGTCACCGCGTAGGGGTCGCTCACGGTGTTGGTGACCACCGCGCCGAAGCCGGACGCGGAGGCAGCCGCGCGGCTGAACACCTGCACCGCGTAGGTGTAGTAGGCGACGTTGGTCCAGCTGGCATCCGCCGCGCTGTAGCTCCACACGCCGCTCGCTGGGTCCTGCGTCATGCTGAAAGAGACCGGACTCTGTGCCGCCGCATTGGCGTAGACGTTCAGCTGCACGCGGCTCGCCGTCGGTGCCCAGAGGCGAAACGTCGGCACGTCGGTGCCGGCGGCGAACGACACCCCGAGCGCCTGGCCGGCAGCGCTCGCGCCGTACACGGCATCCAGCACCGGGCCCAGCTGCAGCTGGGTGCCGTTGGTCGGCGTCGAGCCGGAGTACTGCACGACCGCCAGCTGATCGCGCAGCAGCGCTGCCGCCTGCGCCGAGGTTGCCGCCGGCACGAGGAGCGCGATCGCGCCGGCGTACTGCGGCCAGGCGGCCTGCTGGGCGGCGGTGAGTGAGCCGGTGGTGAGCGCCACGCCTCCGGGATCATCGCTCCCGGTGATGTCGTTCGCGCCCGCGGCGAGGGTGGCGCTCGCGGAGTAGTAGAGCTTGTAGCCATGGGAGGTGTCCGCCCCCGGCCACACGATGGTCGCGGCATCGAGCCAGAGGGCCTGCGCCACACTCAGCACGATGGTGTTGCCGCCGCCCCCGCCCCCGCCGCCGCCTCCACTGGAGCCGGAGCCGCCGCCCCCGCCGCATGCCGCGAGCAGCAGCAGCGCCATGAGTCCCGCCGCGGCGGGTGATCGCGCATCGCTCATGGGGAGCGATTATCGGCGAGCCCGGGCGGCTGTTAG
>Ga0210394_10001574_pt1 | contig 35735 bp, 33 predicted proteins | sample IncBWC12MmetaG_FD_160121 | JGI IMG/M metagenome (GOLD analysis project Ga0210394, IMG submission 160121) | Forest soil microbial communities from Barre Woods Harvard Forest LTER site, Petersham, Massachusetts, United States - Inc-BW-C-12-M | ecosystem: Environmental > Terrestrial > Soil >... | reverse complement strand
GAGAATTCCTAGGCTGCGGCAATCGTCAATGTGTCGCGCGCAATCCAAGCAAGGTTCACGCTTTTCGGCAATCGGGTCCCAACGCAGGAGATGAATATGTGTGAGCACTGTGCCACCGCTACCACCGGTCGAATGCAACTCGCACGGCGGAGCATTTTGAAATTCGCGGCGGGCGCCGCCGCCGGTCTCGCCATCGCTCCGCAGGCATTTGCCGCGAATGCCAAAGCGCCGCCGAAGCCGGAAAACGTCATATCGCCCGACGCCGCGTTGCACCGGCTGATGCAGGGCAATGCCCGCTACGTCGATGGCGATAGCGGACGGCACGATTTTCGCCACGAGCGCGAGGCGCTGAGCAAGGGACAAAATCCTTTCGCCGCCATTCTCAGCTGCGCGGATTCCCGCATCGCTCCGGAGTATTGCTTCGACACGGCGCGCGGCGACCTGTTCGTCTGTCGCGTCGCCGGCAATTTCGCCAGCGACGAAATGATCGCCAGTCTCGAATATGCCGTGCAGGTGCTCAACACGCCGCTCATCATGGTGCTCGGCCACGAAGCTTGCGGCGCGGTCGATGCCACCGTCAAATCGATCAAAGACGGCACGACGCTGCCCGGTCACTTGCCGTCACTGGTCGCCGCCATCCGGCCGGCGGTCGAAGCCGTCCAGGGCCAGCCCGGCGACTTGCTGGCAAACGCGATCCACCGCAATGTCACGCTCAACGTCGATAAACTGAAATCGGCCACGCCAATCCTGAAATCGTTCGTGGACGACAAGAAGATCCACATAGTCGGCGGCATTTATGAGCTCAAAACCGGGCGTCTGGAACTTTTGAGCTGACGGGTCCCGACCGTCGACGAGCGACGCGAACGTTGGCAGTGCATAGCGCGCAAGCTGAAAGCGGCGTCGGTGCAGAACTGGTTCTCCGATTTCCTGCATACGCTTGCCGGCGCGCGGCGCGCGCCGTTGCGGGCGGCCACCCGGCCGATCGCGCTCGAACTCGCCAGCCGAAAAGCGCCGAATAGCCGCTGATCACAAGGAAATTTTTACCCTGTTTCGCCATAGTCCTCGCCGTAGTCTGTGTGGTGTGGCGTAGCGTGGTGTGGTGCGATGTCGGGCGCCGTTAATTCCATTGCAATATCATCACTTTCGCGCCGCCTCGGCGCCGGCGCCGCGATCCTCACCGGGCTGATGCTTCTGCCCCCCGGCGCGCACAGCGCGACAAAGCTTGCCGCACGCCAAGTCTCATCGCATCAAGTCTCATCGCGTCAAGTCGTATCGCATCAGGACGTGTCCCAACCGCACGTTTATCTGATGCGCGGACTATTGAACATTTTTTCGCTCGGCATGGACCAGCTCGCGGCGCAGATCGAGCGCCACGGCATCGATGCCAGCGTTTATAATCACACCCTCGCCGACTCCATCGTCGATCGGATCGTGCAGATGTACCGCGCCGGCGACCACGGACCGTATATGCTGGTCGGTCATTCGCTCGGCGCCGACGCCGTGATGGCGATGGCGCAGCAATTAAATGCGCAAGGCGTGCCGGTCGCGCTCGTCGTTCCCGTCGATGGCACTGGCTCCTATGCCGCGCCGCGCAACGTGGCCTGCGTGATCAATCTGACGCAACGCAGCTACGCCTATATGCGGCCCGGCGTCGGCTTCCACGGCATGCTCAGCAATGTCGATTTTTCCGGCGACCCCGGGATCGATCATCTCACCATCGATAAATCACCGCGGGTGCAGGCCGAGGCGCTCCGCTATGTGTTGGAAACGGCGCATTCGCAAGCGTGCCGGCCCGGTATCGCCGGCCCGACCGTGGCGCAGCCCAAAGAAACGCCCAAGCAAGCGCCGATGCCGAAGATCGTCGCTCCGACGGCTGCAGCGCCCGCCAAAACCACCTCGCCCGTGCTGCGGTCCGGTCTCACGGGCTGAACGTCACGGGAATGACACAAGTAGTCTGAGCGGCCCACCAGCTGGTGGCGGCTGGGAAAGCCGTATCGGCCTCGCTCAAAATTCCTGTATAGTGGCTTTCGAGCGCAGTCAGGTTCGACCGCAATATTGCGCGCGGACGACCGGCATGCGCCAGGGGAGGATGCCGTGATTCCTGGATCCTTTAACTATCATCGCCCGAAATCCGTCCAAGAAGCGGTCGGCCTTCTCGCCAAGCTCGGCGACGATGGCCGCGCGCTCGCCGGCGGGCATAGTCTCATCCCGATGATGAAGCTGCGTCTCGCCACGCCGGCGAACCTGGTCGATCTCGCCGGCATTGCCGAGCTTAAAGGCGCCCGCAGCGATGGTAACGACATCGTCATCGGCGCCATGACGACGCAGCACGAACTGATCGGCTCGGACTTGTTGACCGCCAAGATTCCGGTCCTGCGCGAAACTTCGCTGCAAATCGCCGATCCGCAAGTGCGCTATGTCGGCACGCTCGGCGGCAATGTCGCCAACGGCGATCCCGCCAACGACATGCCGGCACTTATGCTGTGCCTTAACGCGACCTATCACGTTGCCGGCAAAGGTGGCGAACGGCGGATCGCAGCCCGCAACTTTTATCAAGGCACCTATGTCACCGCGCTTGCGGCGGGCGATGTGCTCACCGCAGTGCGCATTCCGGTGCCGGCCGCCGGTCACGGCTACGCTTACGAAAAACTCAAGCGCAAGATCGGCGACTACGCGACCGCCGCGGCCGCGGTGGTGCTGACCATAAAGGGCGGCAAAATCGAAAGTTGCTCGATCGGGCTCACCAACGTCGCCGAAACGCCGCTATGGGCCGAGGAAGCGGCGAAGATCCTCACCGGCTCCGCGCTCGATACCGCGACGGTGAAGCGCGCCGTCGCCGCCGCCGAAGCGATCACCGCACCCGCCGAAGACGCCCGCGGACCGGCGCAATACCGCACCAAAATGGCGGGCGTGATGCTCACCCGCGCGCTCGCCCGCGCTAAATCGCTCGCCCGCGGCTAGAGCATGATCCCGAAAAGTGGAATCCGGTTTTCGGAAAAGATCATGCTCCAGAAAAGATTATAGAGAGAAAACCAATGGCCAAATCTCAAGTCGCGATGAAGATCAACGGCAAGACCGTCGAGGCTTTGGTCGAGCCGCGCACGCTCCTCATCCACTTCCTGCGCGAGCAAATCAATCTCACCGGCCCGCATATCGGCTGCGAGACCAGCCATTGCGGCGCCTGCACGGTCGATCTCGACGGCAAGTCGGTGAAATCCTGCACCGTATTCGCGGTGCAGGCCAACGGCGCCGACATCCGCACCATCGAAGGCATCGCTAATGCCGACGGCACGTTGCACGCGCTGCAGGAAGGCTTCCGTGAAATGCACGGGCTGCAATGCGGCTTCTGCACGCCGGGAATGATCACGCGCGCCTATCGGCTCCTCCAGGAAAACAAGAATCCGAGCGAGGAGGAAATCCGCTACGGGATTTCCGGCAATCTGTGCCGCTGCACCGGCTATCAGAACATCGTCAAAGCCATTCAATTCGCCGCCGCCAAGCTCAACGGCGTGCCGTTCCAGGAGGCCGCAGAATGAACGACATGACCCCCACCTCCGCAGAACGCGCCGCCAAGCTTGAAGGCATGGGCTGTAAGCGTAAGCGCGTCGAGGACATCCGTTTCACCCAGGGCAAGGGCAATTACGTCGACGATCTCAAGCTGCCCGGCATGCTCTATGGCGACTTGGTGCGTTCGCCATACGCCCACGCCCGCGTCAAGAAGATCGACACCGCCAAGGCCGCGGCGGTGCCCGGCGTCGTCGCGGTGATCACCGCCGAGACGCTCAAAACCGTCAATCTCGCCTGGATGCCGACGCTCGCCGGCGATGTCCAGATGGTGCTCGCCGACGGCAAGGTGCTGTTCCAGAACCAGGAAGTCGCCTTCGTCATCGCGGAAAGCCGCGAGGCCGCGGCCGACGGCGTCGAGCTGGTCGAAGTCGAATACGAGCAGCTGCCCGTCAACGTCGATCCGCTCAAGGCGATGTCCAAGGACGCACCGATGATCCGCGAGGATCTCAAGGACAAGACCGACGGCGCGCACGGCAAGCGCAAGCATTACAATCACGTCTTCTCCTGGCAAGCGGGCGACAAGGCGGCGACCGACGCCGCGTTCGCCAAGGCCGACGTCACGATCAGGGAGTTTATCGTTTATCCGCGCGTGCATCCTTGCCCGCTCGAGACCTGCCAGTGCGTCGCCTCGTTCGACAAGATCAAGGGCGAGCTGACGCTGTGGGGCACGTTCCAGGCGCCGCACGTCATCCGCACGGTCGGCTCGCTGATCTCGAAAATCCCCGAGCACAAGATCCACGTCATCTCACCCGACATCGGCGGCGGCTTCGGCAACAAGGTCGGCGCCTATCCGGGCTATATCTGCTCGATCGTCGCGTCGATCGTGACCGGGCGGCCGGTGAAATGGGTCGAGGATCGCATCGAGAACCTCTCCACCACGGCGTTCGCGCGCGACTTCCACATGGATATGGAAATCGCCGCGACCAAGGACGGCAGGGTGACGGCGATGCGCTGTTACACCATCGCCGACCATGGCGCGTTCGACGCTTGCGCCAACGCCACCAAATGGCCCGCAGGCCTGTTCAGCATCATCAGCGGTTCGTACGATTTCCCGACCGCCTATTGTCTGGTCGACGGCGTCTATACCAATAAGGCGCCCGGCGGCGTCGCCTATCGCTGCTCGTTCCGCGTCACCGAGGCGGCTTATTGCATAGAGCGCGCCATGGACATCATGGCGCAAAAGCTCGGCATGGATGCCGCCGAATTCCGCATGAAGAACCTGATCCGGCGCGAGCAATTCCCGTACACGTCCGCGTTCGGCTGGCAGTACGATTCCGGCGACTATCAGACCGCCATGAACAAGGCGATGGAAACGGTGAACTACAAGAAGCTGCGCGACGAGCAGAAGGGCAAACGCGAAGCCTTCAAGCGCGGCGAAACCCGCGACCTGATGGGCATCGGCGTCGCCTTCTTCACCGAGATCGTCGGCGCCGGCCCGTCGCGCGCCTGCGACATTCTCGGCATCGCCATGTTCGATTCCGCGGAAATCCGCATTCATCCGACCGGCAGCGGCATCTGCCGCCTCGGCACCAAGTCGCAGGGCCAGGGTCACGAGACGACCTATGCTCAGATCATCGCTACCGAGCTTGGCCTGCCCGCCGACAACATCATGGTCGAGGAAGGCAATACCGACACGGCGCCTTACGGGCTCGGCACCTACGGCTCCCGCTCGACGCCGGTGTCGGGCGCCGCGACTGCCATGGCCTGCCGCAAGATCAAGGCCAAGGCGCAGATGATCGCCGCCTACATGCTCGAAGTGCACGACGACGATCTCGAATGGGACGTCGACCGCTTCCGGGTGAAAGGCAATCCGGAGCGCTTCAAGACCATGACCGAGCTCGCCTGGGCGGCCTATCACGAAGTGCCGCCCGGCATGGAGCCCGGACTGGAGGCGGTCGACTATTACGATCCGCCGAATTTCACTTTTCCGTTCGGCGCCTATATCTGCGTCGTCGACGTCGATGTCGACACGGGCATGACCAAGATCCGGCGCTTCTACGCGCTCGACGATTGCGGCACGCGGATCAATCCGATGATCATCGAAGGCCAGATCCACGGCGGCTTGACCGAAGCCTTCGGCATCGCCATGGGCCAGGAGATCCATTACGACGACGACGGCAACGTGACGACCGCCTCGCTCATGGATTATTTCCTGCCGACCGCGGTGGAAACGCCGCATTGGGAGACCGATTGGACGACGACGCCGTCGCCGCACCATCCGATCGGCGCCAAGGGCGTCGGAGAAAGCCCGAATGTCGGTGGCGTGCCGTGCTTCTCAAACGCGATCAACGACGCCTTCGCATACTTGGGCTCGACCCATATCCAGATGCCGCACGACCATTGGCGCATCTGGACGGCCGCGGAGAAGCTCGGGCTGCATGGGTGAGGCGTTGTCATTCCCGCCGAACGAGCGTAGGGGCGGGTTTGAAACCCGCCCCTACGGCGCTCGGAATGGCGAACTATGACCCTCAAGCGCGAAGAGATATCGGACAAGCTCGCCGCCGTCGGCTATGTCGCCGATCGCGATATCGCCACCGCGCTTTGGCTGATGGATTTTCTCAAGCGGCCGCTGCTGCTTGAAGGCGAAGCCGGGGTCGGCAAGACCGAAGTCGGCAAGGCGCTGGCCGCCGTGCACGGCGCCGAGCTCATTCGGCTGCAATGCTACGAGGGCCTCGACCAGAACGCCGCGCTCTACGAGTGGAATTATCAGCGTCAGCTTCTCGCCATAAAAACCCGCGAAGGCATCGGCGAGAATGCCGACACCATCGAGGAGCACATCTTCTCCGAAAAATATCTCCTGGAACGGCCGCTGCTCGCCGCCATCCGGCGCACCTCGCCGCCGGTGCTTTTAATCGACGAAGTGGACCGCGCCGACGAGGAGTTCGAGGCGTTTTTGCTGGAACTTCTTTCCGACTTTCAGGTCAGCATTCCCGAGCTCGGCACCATCAAGGCGATCTCGATTCCGCGCGTGGTGCTCACCTCGAACGGCACGCGCGAATTATCCGACGCGTTGCGCCGCCGCTGTCTCTACCACTACGTCGATTTTCCCGAGGTCGATCGCGAGGCAAAAATTATTCTCACCCGCACTCCGGGGATCGACACCACACTCGCGCTACAGATCGCGCGCATGGTTGCGGCGGTGCGCCAGGAAGATTTGCGCAAAGTGCCTGGCGTCGCCGAGACGCTCGATTGGGCGGCGACGCTTGCCGGGCTCGATGTGCACGACCTGCGGCAGGAACCGGAGGCGGTTTATGAGACTATGATTTGTTTGCTCAAGACGCACGAGGATCGCGCCCGCGTCACCCGCGAAGTGAGCGAGCGGCTCCTCGGCAAGGTGGCGTGATGAGCGGAGCTATTCCTCGAACCGCTCGTCCTCGCGCAAGCGGGGACCCAGCACTGGATTCCCGCTTGCGCGGGAATGAGCGTAATGAAGCAATTGGCGCGCCTACGCGCCGCAGCCTCGCCGGCTTTGCGCGCACGCTACGCGATAACGGTTTCCGCGTCGGCCTTGCCGAAACGCGCGACGCGCTGCAAGTGCTGGCCTCGCCCGCCGCGCTCCGTCCCACCTCGCTCAAGCCGGCTTTGCGGTCGCTGTTCTGCGCGACGCATTCCGACTGGGAGCGGTTCGACGACATTTTTGACGCCTTCTGGCGGGGCCGCGGCATGCGGCAGCGGCAGGTGCTTTCAGGGGTGCCGCAGGAGAGCCACGCGCCGGCGCGGCGGCTTGCCGAAGCGCATGTGCCGCAGGAAGCGCTCGGCCTGCCCGACCATGTCGAGCGGCGCAGCGACAGCGATGCCGCAAGCGCCGCGGATGGCCGCGGCCGCCGCGAAGGCGCCTCGCGCGCCGAAGTTTTAACTGCCGCCGACCTGCGCCACATCGTCGATCCCGACGATGTTGCCGCAACGCATGCGCTCGCGGCGCGGCTCGCCCGCGTGATGCGCGCGCGCCTCATTCGCCGCGAGCAAATCCGCCGCCGCGGGCGCCGGCTCGATCTGCGTCGCACCATTCACCGCAATATTTCGCATGGCGGCACGCTGATCGATCTCGCCTGGCGCCGCCGCAAGATCAAACCGCTTCGCCTCGTCGTGCTGCTCGATGCCTCGGGCTCGATGAGTCTCTACACCGCGTTTTTCGTGCGTTTCCTGCACGGCGTCGTCGATTCCTTCCGCGAGGCCGAGGCGTTCGTGTTTCACACCCGATTGGCACATGTCTCGCCGTCGCTGCGCGACCGTGACGTGACGCGCGCCGTCGAAAAACTGTCGCTGATGGCGCAGGGTATCGGCGGCGGCACGCGCATCGGTGAGAGCCTTGCCACCTTCAATCGCTGGCACGCGCGGCGTGTCATCAATTCGCGCACCGCGCTAATGATCGTCTCCGACGGCTATGACACCGGCGCGCCGGAGCAACTGGCCGAGGAAATGCGCCGTCTGCGACGCCGCTGCAAAAAAATCATCTGGCTCAATCCGCTGATCGGCTGGCGCGACTATTCTCCGCAGGCGCGCGGCATGCAGGCCGCCCTGCCCTATATCGATCTGTTCGCGCCGGCCCATAATCTCGAAAGCCTCGCGGCGCTTGCGCCCTATCTGGCCAAGGTCTGAAGCCATGAACCGCGCCGACGATATTCTCGACGTTATTTCGACGCGGAAATCAGCGGCGCGGCGCCGCCGGCGTAATCAGGTCCGCCGGCGCAACCGCGGCGACTTCGCTTTGACCGAATGAATCTTGTTGAGCCCTGCCTCGCGCGCAGCTTGCTGCAAGGTGCGACGCAATTCGTCGCGTTTTTCGTGCAGCGACGCGATGACAGGCCCGGGCGGAACTCCGAGCCCGACCAGCGCCGCTTCGGCCAATTGAAGACTTGCCTCAACGGTTTCCGGCACCGCGTCTGTCGCGCCAAGCTGATAAAGATGCCGCGCATGGTTGGCGTCGCGTGCCCGCGAGACAATGATGACATCGGAGCGCATGGCGCGCACATGTTCGACGACGCTGTCGATCAGATCTTGGTCGTGGATTGTAATAATGACGCCGGCGGCGTTAGCCAGGCCGCAGACCTCGAGAAACTTCGGATCGGCAGCGTCGCCGTAATAGACGTCGTGACCTTCGCGGCGGTCATGCGTCACAGTGTGGGCATTGGAATCTGCAGCGATAAAGGAAATGCCGTGCTCCTTGAGCAGCGCGCACACCATCTTGCCGACGCGGCCGTAGCCGACGACGATTGCGTGTTTTTGGCCGGTGCTCGGCCGTGCCGTCAGCTCCGACGGTGCGGCGCCGGCCGCCCGCAGGCGCGAAGCGAAACGCCGCGCCGCGAATGATAATAGCGGCGTCAGCGCCATGGTGACCGAGGTGACGGCGAGCGCAAAAGTCGCGAGGCGCGCGTCGATCAAGCCTGCCGCGGCCGCCGCACCGATGCCGACAAACGCGAATTCGCCGCCGGGGCCGAGCAACAATCCCATCTCGATCGCGACCGGCCACGATAACCGGAATAATCTTGCGAGGCCGACGATCAGCAGCGACTTGACGGCGATCAATCCGACGACCGCGGCGGCGAGCAGCAGCGGTTCGCGCAGCAACTCGCGCACGTCGATGTCCATGCCGACGGTGAAGAAGAAAATGCCGAGCAACAGTCCCTTGAACGGCTCGATAGTCGCTTCGATCGCCTTGCGGTATTCGGTCTCGGCGAGAAGCAGCCCGGCAACGAAGGCGCCGAGCGCCATGGACAGGCCGGCCTGATTGGCGATGACGCCGGCCGCGATGATGACGAACAAGGTCGTGGCGATGAAGAGGTCGCGTGAGCGGGTTGCCGCGACCATTCGGAATAGCGGCCGCAACAGCACGCGACCGAATACGACAATAACGGCGAGCGCAAGCGCGGCCTGCAACAAGGCCCGGCCGAGGCTCGCCAGCACCGAGCCGCTCGGACCCGCTGCCAGAAGCGAGATGAACATCAAGATCGGAATGACGGCGAGGTCTTGCAGGAGCAGCACGGCAAAGCTGGCGCGCCCGACATTGGTGGTCAGGCGCTCCTGATTCGATAACAGTTCGAGTACGATCGCGGTCGACGACAGCGACAGGCTCCCGCCGAGGATGATCGCCTCCGAGGGACTTTTCCCGAAATAGACCGCGCCGCCGGCGAGCAGCGCGGTGGTGATGAGCACCTGCAATCCGCCGAGGCCGAAAACCAGCCGCCGCATGGTCAACAGCCGGTGCAGCGACAGTTCGAGGCCGATCAGGAACAGGAGGAAGACAATGCCGAGCTCGGCGATGCCGGCGACGTCCTTGGCGTCGCCGACGGTGAACCAGAACAATGCTGGAAACGAATTGATCAGCGAGCCCAGGCCGAGCGGGCCCAACAGCGCGCCGGCGCCGAGATAGGCAAGGACCGGAGAGAAACCCAGCCGGCTGACGATCGGCACCACGATGCCCGCGGTGCCGAGCACGACTAGCGCGTCGCTAAAGGCGGCAACATTGATCGTCGAGGCCACAATACCCTCCGCCGCGGAGCTGCCTTGGCATGCAGACTAAGCTGAGCTCGTGTCACTTGGTATCGAGTTGCGCCACCGCGCATAATGTAACGGCGGGGATTGCCTGTAAAATTGCGACCCCATAAGAAATGAGGCCCGCGAGCCCGAATGAAAGCGCCCGCCATGACCGATGCATCCGACATGACCATCACGGCCATCCGCACCACGATGCTGCGCGTGCCGTGGCCCGATACACCGTGGCTCAAGGGCCACGCCTTCGGCGAGGCCCGCAACATCCTGGTGCTCGAGCTCGAGACCAAGGGCGGCATCGTCGGCATGGGCTACCTGCTGCTGTTCCGGCCGGGCATGCGAACGATCGCCGCGTGTCTCGACGAGGCGATCATCCCGCGCGTCATCGGCAAGAACGCCAGCGCGGTCGAGGCGATCTGGCAGGATCTGTGGCGCGCCACCGTCACTTACGGCCGCGGCGGCATCGCGACCATGGCGATGTCGGCGCTCGATATCGCGCTGTGGGACGCGCTCGGCAAGCGGGCCAAGCTGCCGCTGCACCGGTTGTGGGGACATTATCGCGCGCAACTGCCGGCCTATGGCAGCGGCTGCTTCCGCGGTTCTGGCGGCGACGGCATGATCGCCAAGGCGCTGCATTACAAGGAGCGCGGTTACAAGGCGATCAAGATGCAGGTCGCGCACACCGCCGATCTCGCGACCGATCTCGACAATGTCCGGCGCATGCGCGAGGCGTTGGGTCCGGACATCGACATCATGATCGACGTCAATATGGGCTGGACCGCCGACGTCGCCATCCAGATGGGGCGCAAGTTTCAGGACTATGACGTGTACTGGCTCGAAGAGCCGGTGATGCCGGACGATTTCGCCGGATACTTTCGCATTGCCGCAGCACTCGATCTGCGCATCGTCGGTGGCGAAACGCATTTCACGCGCTTCGACCTCAAACCGTTTTTCGAAAATCCGTGCCTGCCGATCCTGCAACCCGATCCGATGCGCGGCGGCCTGACCGATTTGCGCAAGATCGCGACGCTCGCCGACACCTGGGGCATGACGATCGCGCCGCATTTGTTTCCCGAATTGAACGTGCAACTCCTCGCGTCGATCCCGAACGGATTATGGATCGAGGACATGGGGCTTGGCGAGGATCTGTGGGTCGACCCGGTGCCGGTGGTGAACGGCACGATCACCGCACCGGAGCGGCCGGGCCACGGGCTCGCGTTCAAGCCGGAGATTTTGCGCGACTACGCGGTGAAGGAATAAGCGCGGCCGGGCGAACGAGTTGGTAGCGGAGGACGGATTTGAACCGCCGACACACGGATTATGATTCCGCTGCTCTAACCAGCTGAGCTACTCCGCCAACCTCATCAGGCACTTAGCCAAAGCTCCTGGCGGCTTAGGCGCCGCAGGGCCGCTCGGGTCTAAGGCTGAGAGCGCACATTTATGCCACCCAAGCCGCCTTTCCAAGCGGGATTTCGCTCCTAAAGCCCCGCTTGCCTGCCCACTGGAAGTTGCTTTTATGCTATTGATGCGCCGGAGGTAATGACCTTCGTCGACGTTAACTTCTACGAGGCGGGCGGGTGCAATTCTATCGGGTTTCCGGGCTTTCGGTTGCCAGCAAAATCGACCTGCCGGGGCTTGATCGCGGGCGCGCCCGAGCGCGTCCCCGAGGTCAGGATTCGGCGCGGGCCGGTGCCGCAGAGCCTGCCGGAGACGAACGCTTCCGGGCCGACCTGGCAGATTGCCGGCAAGCAATTTCTGCCGCGCATCCCCGACATCGCGCGCTTCCTTCTCAACGACGGCAGCGAGATCGTCTTCGCGCCGGAATCGGATGCGACCGCCGCCGATATCCCGATCTTCCTGCTCGGCACCGTGTTCAGCAAGCAAGCCGGACAGGGGGATCGGTCACCCAAAGTATAGTGTCTTTGGCTCTTTCCCGGCTCCTGTGATCTCGTTGTCACCCTGCTCTAAAGCAAGGATTGTTGCGGATGAACCGCCTCTCGCGCTTTGCGAGGTCGCGCCATATATCAGCGCCAACCCGCGGCGGACCGATCGAGCCTTCAGGTCCTGCCGAATTTGCGATCAGTGCAATTCTGACAGGAGCTTGTGATGGCCGTAAAAAAGCACAGCGTTGTTTTCGCTGGTCTGACGGCCCTGACACTAGCGGGATCGCTATGCAGCGCGCCGGCCGCCGTTGCACGTACACCATTCGACGGCAAATGGAGCGTTTTGATCGTGACCGATGCCGGCAGTTGCGATCGCGCCTACCGCTATGCGTTAAATATAGGCAACGGCAGAGTCTCGTATGACGACCCCTCGTTCAACGTTTCCGGGCACGTCGACGCGCGTGGCCGCGTCAGCGTCAGCGTCAGTGCCGGCGGGCAGCGCGCCAGCGGCAGCGGCGAGCTTTCCGGCGATTACGGCCATGGCCTCTGGAGCGGACAATCGTCAGCATCGGCATGCTCCGGCCATTGGGAAGCCGAACGCCGCGGCTGAATCGTTTCCGTAACGTAATTCTCAACTAGCTGACGACACTGCCGATCCGCGCAAACCGGATCAGCGAAAAATGCCCGAGCGGCGGCATCGGCCGCCGCTCGACGACGTGCACGCCGCCGTGACGCGCGGCCCAGCGCTCGAGCCGCTCCCAGCCGAATTCCGGCTGCCAGCCGAGCCGCCGTGCCAGCGGCGTGAGCCATCGTTCCAAAGTCGCGCGCAGGCCTGCATCGGCACCGAGGTGATTCACCAGGATAATCTCGCCGCCGGATCTTATGACGCGGGCGAATTCGTCGAGCGTCGCTTCGGCGTCGGGCACGGTCGTGATGACATACTGGGCGACGACGACATCGAATGCCGCATCCTTGAAACCCAGATGCTGCGCATCCATCACGGCGAGCCCATCGACATTGGTCAGCCGGTGCCGGGCGACGCGCGCCTTGGCCTTGTGCAGCATCGGCGCCGATAAATCGACGCCGATCAGCCGGTTCGACGCCGAATAATCAGGCAGCGACAAGCCGGTGCCGATTCCGACTTCAAGAATGCGGCCGCCGATACGTTCGGCCGCCGCAATCGATGCCTTGCGGCCGCGCGCAAACACCGCACCAAATACGATGTCGTAGATCGGCGCCCAACGCGCATAGGCGTTGGCGATGCCGGCTTTATCGAGTTCGGCCATCATCGGGAATCATGGCTCTCGCGCATCAACTCGAACTTTGCGGGATTAGAGCATGATCCGGAAAAGCCCGCCCCCGGATTTGATCCGGGGATGGACACCGGTTTCCCGATAAGATCGTGCTCCACCAAAAATTATTTGGCGGCCGCCATGTCAGCACCGAGCGCGTTCTTGGCCTGCGCGGTCGCCACGGTGCCGGCGATGACGCCGCCGCCCAAGACGCGCGCCTGGCCTTCGGCCGCGTCGTAGAACACGCAAGCCTGTCCGGGTGACACACCGTCCTCGCCGGCAATCAGCTCGACTTCAATGCCGCCGCCGACGCCGCTGCGCAGCCAAGCCGGCCGCGGCGGTCGCGTGGAACGAACCTTCACGAAAACTTCGGGACGATGCGCCAGCGCCTCGTCGATCATGCCGTCGCCAAGCCAATTGATGTCGCGCAATTGCATGCGGCTGGTACGCAGCGCGTCGCGCGGACCGACCACGACGCGCTGCGAGGCGGCATCGAGCCGCACGACGTAAAGCGGCGAGCCGGTGGCGATACCGAGCCCGCGCCGTTGACCGACGGTGAAACGGATGATGCCGTCATGATGCCCGAGCACGCGACCATTGAGGTCGACGATTTCGCCCGGGCCGGCGGCGCCCGGCCGTAATCGCTCGATGAGGTCGCCATAATGCCCGCTCGGCACGAAGCAGATGTCCTGGCTGTCCTGCTTGTCGGCGACAGAGAGGCCGAAACGACGCGCCAGTTCACGGGTTTCCGCCTTGGTGCGATCGCCGAGCGGGAAACGCAACAGATCGAGCTGGGCGGGCGTGGTGGCGAACAGGAAATAGCTCTGGTCGCGCTCGATTTCGCGGGCGCGATACAGCGCGCGGCCGCCATCGGGCAGCGCGCGCGATGCGACGTAATGGCCGGTGGCCAATACGGCGGCGCCGAGTTCGCGCGCGGTTTGCAGAAGGTCGCGGAATTTTATCGACTGATTGCATTCCACGCACGGCACCGGCGTTTCGCCGGCCACATAGCTCTCGGCAAAGCGGTCGATCACCGCTTCCTTGAAACGATCCTCGTAGTCGAGGACGTAATGCGGGATGCCGATGCGCTCGGCCACGGCGCGGGCGTCATGGATGTCGCGGCCGGCGCAGCAGGCGCCCTTGCGGTGGGTTGCAGCGCCGTGATCGTAAAGCTGCAGCGTGATGCCGACGACGTCGTAGCCGGCCTCGGCTAAAAGCGCGGCGGTGACCGAGGAATCGACGCCGCCCGACATGGCGACGACGACGCGCGTAGCGGACGGCCGTCCCTCGATATCGAGTATGTTCAACGCCATGCGGGTGTTCCCGGCCAGCGGCCGATGATCTGCCGCCTCGTTCGCCCATTATTATATGGGTCGCCGCGGCACTCCGCCACGGTCGGCACATCCGCCGCCACGGTCGGCGCGTCCGCCGCGGCGGAGCCGCACGGCAAGAATTGCCGGTTCCGTTGCAAGGGCTGCCGCGTTCGCCTCTCGGAGCGGACACTTAACGCATTGAATTTACGTGTTTTGTCCGGCGTGCCGCACTGGCCCGCCGGTTGCAAGTAGACAACAGGTTTATGTCGCTTCCAGGGGTCCAAGCGTGTCGAGTATGCCGAGTATAGCGTCAGATTTCCCTGCCGTGGTTTCGCTCTCGTCACCGTCGCGAATGCAGGCATCCGCGCCCAACCAAGACACCGTCTCGCAGCCGTTCGCGGCCTTGGTCGACGCCAGCACGTCGGCGTCGGCGAGCCCGCCCCAGATTGCGGCAAATCCGGCTGCAAATTCGGCCGCAAATCCGCCCGCCAATCCGTCGCAAGCCGCGCAACAGACGTCGGCGCCGACCAACGGCCCGTCGGGAAATAAAAGCAATTCTGATCTCGGCTCCAGCCAAGCCACGGGCGCGCCAAGCGCCGCGAATTCGTCCACAAGTGCCATAACTGGCATAAAACAGAGAGCCGCAACCGCCAAAGCGACCTCGGTCGCAAGCCCAAATGCGGCAGTTACCCCAAACGCGACGACAGTCGCGCAACAAGACTCGTCCAGCGACGATAGCGCGGACCCCGCGACCGCAGCGACAGCGGCGCCGGGGGCAGCGCGGTCGGCTTCGTCACCGGCACCACCAGCGGCGACGTCGCCGGCGCCGGCAGCCGCTGCTGCGGTGACCGCCGCGGCGACGGAAGTCGCGGCGGCCGCGGCGGCGAACGTGCAAAGCGCCTCAACAACGCCCGACTCACCGGTGCCGGCGAACAAGAAATCGGCAAACGATGCCGGCGATGATCGGACCGACGCTAGCGCAACGAGCGCTGGTGGAAGTGCTGCGTCAACGGCGCCAGCCGCGGCGGCGAATCCACCGGCGCCCGTCGCGGCAATCATAGTAGCCAACACCGTCTCTGAGGCCACGCCGGCCGCGGCCGCTGGAACGCCGGTAACCGGCATGATCGACACCCAAGCACGCGGGCGGGCAGATCGGTCACGCCTCGACGGTCAGATTTCTCACGCTTCTCAGACCAGTCAGACTCCTCAGACTACTCAGTCTGGTCAGTCAACGACGCAGCCGGCGCAGAACGCCAAGACCGCGACGGCGGATGCTAGCGCGGAGCAATCGGGTCCTTCGACAAACACAGCCGCCGGCGCGCCGACGCCCGGCAGCTCGTCGGGTCAACAAACGCCGACTGCCGACGCCACAGCGTCGCAGGGCGATATCGCCGCCTCGCCGGCTGCGAACCTCGCCACGGCGCATCTGAATGCCGCCCTGACGGTTGCGCCGGCTGTCTCCTCGAATGCACAGACTGCAACCGATACCGTGAAGTCTGCCAGCGCGGGCCTGCCGAATTTCGGTATCGTCGCGACAAATACGGCTACGACCCCGGCAACACCGGCGGCATCCTCCGCGACCTCGGCAGCCGCCGTTTCGATCGCCGGCCTTCCGATCGCCATCGCCTCCCGCGCGCAGGCCGGGTCCAATCAGTTCGATATCAGACTCGATCCGCCGGAGTTGGGCCGCATCGATGTGCGCCTTGATGTCGACAGCAATGGCCAGGTGACCTCGCACGTCACCGTCGACCGTCCCGAGACGCTGACGCTCTTGCAAAGCCAGCAGCCGCAACTCGAACGCGCGCTTGAACAGGCCGGTTTGAAGACAGCGGAGAACGGCCTGCAATTCTCGCTCCGCGATCAATCTTTCGCCGGGCAAAACAACGGCGGCGGCAACGCACAGCCCGGCCCGGCACAGCAGCTTGTCATTCCCGACGCGAACCTGTCCCCCGTCGACACGACGCAGATCTACTCGCGGTTCGGTTTCGGCGGCGGAATAGACATCACAGTGTGAACAGCGATTGTCTGAGGATCGACCATGACGACGACCACTGCAATTCCGACGACCACCACCCCAAGCTCCACCACCAACAGCAGTGCCAGCACGGGCAACGCCGGATTGGCGCAGCTCGCCGACAATTTCAATTCGTTTCTGACCTTGCTGACCACGCAGTTGCAGAACCAGGACCCGCTCGATCCGCTCGACACCAATCAGTTCACCCAGCAACTGGTCGAGTTCACCTCAGTCCAACAGCAGGTCGACATGAACACCAATATGCAGACGCTGATCTCGTTGCAGCAGACTTCGGAAGCGACCTCGGCGATGCAATACCTCGGCGCCAATGTCACCCTCAGCGGCTCGACCGCGGCCCTTGCGGCCGGTTCGCCGGCCACTTGGTCGTTGAACTCGCCGTCGCCGGCGACGGCCAATGTCACGATCACGAGCTCGACCGGTCAGACGGCTTACACGGGAACCGTGTCCCTGACTGCCGGCACTCAGACTTATGCTTGGAACGGCCAAGGCAATAATGGCGTGACGTGGCCTGCCGGCCAGTACACCCTGGCGATCAACGCTACCGGCGCCAGCGGTCAGACGGTCACCGTCACTACGCAGACCCAAGGCACCGTCAGCGGAATCAATCTCAGCCAGAGCCCGCCGCAACTCACGGTGAACGGACAGAGCTACCCCATCACCGCGGTCCAATCGATCAATAACGGCAGTCTCAGCGCTCTGAACACTCTTAACGGCTCGATCAGCAACCTCAACACCAGCGTCAATAGTCTGAGCCAACTGCTGTAGCGGCTATTACGTACCGGCCGGGTGCGGACCCGTTCGTGCGGCCATGATTTTTGGCGCCGACCGAGCAAAACGGCCATTCATCGGCATACGTGCTACGAATTGCGGCCAATTGCGTGCGCCGCTTAGGTAAATTTTAAGCGGCCGTGCGTAAGGTCGCCGTCTGTCGTTGTCGAGTTTGTGAGAGTCGATATGACCGAACCCCATCGCCCGAGGGTCAAATACGTCATCGGGCCGGACGGTTCCCCCCTGACTATCGCCGATTTGCCGGCGCCGGGGACGAAGCGTTGGGTCATCCGCCGCAAGGCAGAAGTGGTCGCCGCCGTACGCGGCGGGTTACTGTCGCTTGAAGAGGCCTGCAGCCGCTACACGCTGACGGTCGAGGAATTCCTGTCCTGGCAATACTCGATCGACCAGCACGGCCTGGCCGGATTGCGCACGACCCGCATCCAGCAATATCGCCAGTAACGCGCGCTTAATCGACCTTAACGAATTGCCAACGCCGGCCGCCCGCAGCCGGCGTTTTGATTCGATCCGCCACTTCGTCGCCGCGCCCCTTCGCGGCCGGCGCTACGCGCCCCAGCTCACGATGACGGAATCTGGATTATGCGCATTTCCGAACTTTATTAACCGGGCGCTAACCATCCACCGGGCAAATCTTGCCGGGTGAGACGCTTGAGCGTCGCTCCGCGGGGGAAGCTCGGTGCAAAGTCTGGTGGAGTTCGCCAAAACGCTCGGTGCGCCGCGCATTGCGGCGATGGGCGCGGTCACTATCGCGCTGATCGGCTTCTTCGCCTTCCTCATGCTGCGCGTAACAACGCCGCAGTTGACGCCCCTCTTCACCGACCTGTCGTTGGAGGATTCCGCTTCGATCGCCAAGGAACTCGATCGCGAGGGCGTCACCTACCAACTGCGCAATGACGGCAATAGCATCATGGTGCCGCGCGATATGGTGGCGCGGCTGCGTATGACGCTTGCCGAGAACGGCCTGCCCAAGGGCGGTGGCGTCGGCTACGAGATCTTCGACAAGTCGGACGCGCTGGGCACCACAAGCTTCGTACAGAACATCGACAACCTGCGGGCGCTCGAAGGCGAGCTGGCGCGCACGATTCGTACGCTCGATCAAGTCCAGGACGCCCGCGTGCATCTTGTATTGCCGGATCGGCCGCTATTTTCGCGCGACAAGATCGATCCGTCCGCGTCGATCGTGCTCAAGCTGCGCGGTACGCTCGATCCGTCGCAAGTGCGCGCCATCCGCCACCTGGTCGCCACTGCGGTAAGTGGACTCCAGCCGCAGCGCATATCGATCGTCGATGAGCAAGGCCAATTACTGGCGGATGGCGCCAGTGATGGCACGACCGGCGGCGACGTCGCCGCCGACGAGCGGCAGGCGACGTTCGAAAAGCACTTGCGCGAACAGGTGGAGTCGATCGTCTCCTCCGTCGTCGGACCGAGCCATTCGCGCGTGCAAGTCGCCGCCGATTTCGATTCCAACCGCATCACCCAGACCTCGGACAAATACGACCCGGACGGACGCGTTATTCGTTCCAGCCAAACTCGCGAGGAAACCTCCGCCTCGAACGACGGCAACGGCAACGAGGTCACCGTCGGCAATGAATTGCCCGGCGCCAGTCAGCGCCAGCCGGCCGGCGCGGCCACCGCTGCCCAACGCGACCAGAGCCGCAAGTCGGAGGAGATCGTCAACTACGAGATTTCCAAGACCTCCAAGACGGAAGTGATCGAAGCCGGCCGGCTCAATCGCCTTTCGGTCGCCGTGCTCGTCGACGGCGCCTACGCCAAGGACGACAAGGGCAACGTGACCTACCAACCGCGCAGCAAGGAGGAGCTCGATCAGATCGCGGCGCTGGTGCGCTCGGCGATCGGCTTCGACCAGAAGCGCGGCGATCAGGTCCAGGTTGTCAACCTGCGCTTCGCCGAAACGCCGGCCGCTCCGATCGTCGAGCCGAGCGGTTGGCTGTCGATGCTGCATTTCACCAAAGACGACATCATGAGCATCATCGAGATGATGGTGATGGGCGTGCTCGGGCTCATCGTGCTGCTGTTGGTGGTCCGGCCGCTGGTGCGGCGCATCATCACTCCGGAAGAGCGGAATCTTGCGGCTTTGCCGCTCGGCGCCCCGGCCGGCGAAGGCTTGCCGGCGCCGACGGCCACCGCCGCGATCGCCGCGGAACGAGCCGACCCCGCCAAGGCAGGGGAACCGAGCCAGACATCGAAGATGATCGACATTGCCCAGATCCAGGGTCAGGTCCACGCCCAGTCGGTGCAAAAGGTCGGCGAACTTGCCGACAAAAATCCGCGCGAAACGGTTTCCATCATCCGTTCATGGCTGAACGACAGCGCCGCCGCCTGATCAATAACAACCATGCCCGCACCCGCAGCAGCAAGACACGACGCAAAGCACGACGATTCCGCGCAACGCGAAATCGCCAGCGCTTTGGCAAGCCTTGCCGGCAAGTCGAATGCAGCAGCCTCGATCAAACGCCCGCTCCGCGGACCGGAACGTGCGGCGGTTCTCCTGCTCGCCCTCGGCGAACAGCATGGCGCCAAGGTTTGGAGCATGCTCGACGACGACGAATTGCGTCAGATATCCGTTTTAATGTCGACGATCGGCACCATCGACGCCGACCAGGTCGAGAATCTGTTGCTCGAATTCGTCTCGCGCATGTCGGCCTCGGGCGCGATCATGGGCACTTACGAGGCGACGGAGCGCCTGCTGCAGTCTTATCTGCCGCCGGAGCGCGTCGGCATCATCATGGAGGAAATCCGCGGGCCGGCCGGTCGCAATATGTGGGAGAAGCTCTCCAACGTTCAGGAGGAGGTGCTCGCCAATTATCTCAAGAACGAATACCCGCAGACGGTCGCGGTAGTGCTGTCGAAGATCGGCCCGGAACATGCCGCGCGCGTTCTTGCCATCCTGCCGGAGGATTTGGCGCTCGACGTCGTCAATCGCATGCTGCGCATGGAAGCGGTGCAAAAGGAAGTTTTGGAGCGCGTCGAGCAGACGCTGCGCACCGAATTCATGTCGAACCTCTCGCAGACGCGCCGGCGCGACGCGCACGAGGTCATGGCCGAGATCTTCAATAACTTCGACCGCCAGACCGAGACGCGATTCCTGACCGCGCTCGAAGAGGACAATCGCGAGAGCGCCGAGCGCATCAAGACGCTGATGTTCACCTTCGACGATCTGACCAAGCTCGATATCGCTTCCGCGCAAACCCTGATGCGCCACGTCGAGAAGGACAAGCTCGGCATCGCGCTCAAGGGCGCCGCCGAGCCGGTGCGCCAGTTCTTCCTGTCCAACATGTCGACACGCGCCGCCAAGATGCTGATGGACGATATGCAGGCCATGGGTCCGGTGCGGCTGCGCGAAGTCGACGAAGCGCAGGGGCTCCTGGTCAATCTCGCCAAGGACCTCGCGGCCAAGGGCGAGATCGTGATTTCCAAGACTCGCGGCGAAGAAGAGTTGATTTATTGAGACGCATGGCAAAAACCCGAGCATGAGCGCAGTGAAAAGAAAATTCCTGTTCGACACCGACTTCGCCGGCGCCGCCGACGGCAAGCTGGCCGAGTCTGTGATCACGCTCGCCGAACACGGGCTCAAGCTTGCCGAGGCGGAAGCCGCCGCACGGAGCGGCGGTTATGCCGACGCGCAGAGCGACGCCCAGATCGAGACCGGCCGGCGCATGGCCGATGCTCTCGAGCACATCGCGGCGGGTCTTGCCGTGGCAAACCGCGCGCTGACGGCAATCGAAACCCGGCTCGAATGCGAGGCGGTCGAGGTTGCGGTGGCGGTGGCGCGCAAGCTCGCGCCGGCCTTGGTCGCGCGCGAGCCGTTCGCCGAAATCTCGGAGCTGGCGAGCGACTGCTTCCGCCAGCTCATTGCCTCGCCGCATATCGCCGTGCGCGTCAACGACGCGCTTTATGCCACGGCGAAGCAAAAGCTCGACGACATCGCGCGCGCGCGGAGCTTCGAAGGACGGCTGGTTGTGCTCGCCGAACCCGATATCGCGCTGGGCGACTGCCGTATCGAATGGGCCGATGGCGGCATCAACCGCGACAGCGCCGCCGCCGATGCGGCGATCGGCTCGGCGGTTGACGGCTATGTCAGCGCGCGCCGTAATTTCGCGGCGCCACACGAAATGCTGAGGAGATCCGAGCATGAGTGAGGATGGCAAAATCCCGCTACCGAACCTCGAAGGCGGCGGATCGGCCGTCGAAGCCCCGCCGCGCGCAACGGAGCCGGACGGGCCCACCACCCGCATCGCTTCCGACCTCGAAGCTGTTTTCGACGTACCGGTGCAGGTATCCGCCGTGCTCGGCCGCGCGCGCATGGACATCGGCGACCTCCTCAAGCTCGGGCCCGGCACGGTACTCGAGCTCGACCGCAAAGTCGGCGAGGCGATCGACATCTATGTCAACAACCGCCTGGTGGCCCGCGGCGAAGTCGTCCTGGTGGAGGAAAAGCTCGGCGTGACCATGACGGAAATTATCAAGGCAGAGAGATCGTAGTTCGCTGAAGTCTTAGCGAAGAAGGAATAACAAGATGCGCCTTTTGATCGTCGGCACGCTCAACGGCCAGCTCACCACCGCGACCAAACTCGCGATGGACAAGGGCGCGCTGGTCACCCATGCCGCGGATATCGCCCAGGCGCTCGCGGTGCTGCGCTCCGGGCGCGGCGCCGACCTTTTGATGGTCGACGTCGCCATCAATATTCGCGATCTCGTCGCCAAGCTCGAAGCCGAGCACATCCATGCGCCGATCGTCGCCTGCGGCACCGCCACCGATGCGCGTGCCGCGGTCGCGGCCATCCAGGCCGGCGCCAAGGAATATATCCCGCTGCCGCCCGATGCCGAGCTGATCGCCGCAGTGCTGGCCGCCGTTGCCGACGACCGGCGCGAACTGATCTATCGCGACGAATCCATGGCGCGCGTCGTTAAGCTTGCCCAGCAGGTCGCCGCGAGCGAGGCTTCGGTGCTGATCACCGGCGATTCCGGCACCGGCAAGGAAGTCTTGGCGCGTTACGTGCACGCCCGTTCGGGCCGCGCCAAGAAACCGCTGATCTGTGTCAACTGCGCGGCTATACCGGAAACGCTTCTGGAATCCGAATTGTTCGGCCACGAAAAGGGCGCGTTCACCGGCGCGGTGGCGCGCCGCGTCGGCAAGTTCGAAGAGGCCAACGGCGGCACGCTGCTGCTCGACGAGATTTCCGAGATCGACGTGCGGCTGCAGGCGAAGCTGTTGCGCGCCGTCCAGGAGCGCATCATCGACCGCGTCGGCGGCACCCGGCCGGTGCCGATCGACATCCGCATCATCGCCACTTCGAATCGCAATCTCGCCGAAGCCGTGCGCGAAGGCGTCTTCCGCGAAGACCTGTTGTTCCGGCTCAACGTCGTGAACTTGAAAATTCCGCCGCTGCGCGAGCGGCCGGCCGACGTGATCGAGCTCGCCGAATATTTCGTCAAGAAATACGCCGCGGCCAACGGCGTGACGGCGCGGCCGCTGTCGTCTGACGCGCGCCGCACGCTGACGCTGAACTACTGGCCCGGCAATGTGCGCGAACTGGAAAACACCATGCACCGCGCCGTGCTGATGGCGAACGGCGATGAGATCGGCTCTGAGGCCATCCTCACCCCGGACGGCACCCGGCTCGACCAGCAGAAGAGCGCGCCCGCCGTCGCGCACGCGGCTTTCGCCGCCGGGCAGGTGTCGCGCGGGCTCGTCGGCCGCACCGTCGCCGAGGTCGAACGCGATCTGATCCTGGAGACGCTCAAGCATTGCCTCGGCAACCGCACGCATGCCGCCAACGTGCTCGGCATTTCGATCCGTACGCTGCGCAACAAGCTCAATGAATATGCCGCCGACGGCTTGCCGGTGCCGCCGCCGGGCGGCGGCGAGCCGCGCGCCGCCGCGTAGCGATCATCGATTAAGCGCGATTCCGCCCGAAAACCGGCCATTTTTCGGTTGAGGTTCTCGGATCGTCTCGCCTATCGTACTTGCAGACAAACCCGCCTTTTCATTTAGAGAAGAACATGCAGCTCCCGCGCCGACAATTTCTCAACCTGGCCGCAGGCGCCGTCGCCATGCCGGCGCTGCTGCACAGCGCCCGCGCCGAGACCTATCCGTCGCGGCCGGTTCATCTCCTCGTTGGCTTTCCGCCGGGCGGCGCCGCCGACATTATCGCGCGGCTCACCGGGCAAATGTTGTCGGAACGGCTCGGTCAGACTTTCGTTGTCGAGAACCGAGGCTCCGCGGCGCAGCAAATCGCCGCCGAGGCGGTCGTGAGCGCGCCGCCCGACGGCTATACGCTGCTCTTGCTGGCCAATCCGAATGTCATCAACGGGATGCTGAACAAAAGCCTCAGCTTCAGTTTCACCCACGATCTCGCGCCGGTCGGCGGCGTCGACCTCAATCCGCTCGTCCTCGAGGTGAATCCGTCGGTGCCGGTGCATAGCGTTCCCGAACTCATCGCTTATGCGAAAGCGCATCCGGATAAGCTCAATATGGCTTCCGGCGGCGTCGGCTCGACGCCGCATCTCGCCGGCGAGCTGTTCAAGATGATGACCGGCATCGACATGCTGCATGTGCCCTATCGCGGCGATGCGCCGGCGATCACCGACCTGCTCGCGGGCCAGGATCAGGTCATGTTCGATCTGATCCTGCTGTCGCTTCCCCACATCCGCAGCGGCGCGTTGCGTGGCCTCGCCGTCACCAGCGCCAAACGCCTGCCGACACTGCCCGACTTGCCGCCGGTGGCGGATTTCGTGCCGGGCTACGAGGCCTTTGCCTGGCAAGGCGTCGCCGCGCCCAAGAACACGCCGCCCGCTATCGTCGCCAAGCTCAATAGCGAGATAAATGCCGCCCTCGCCGACGCCAAGATCGCTTCGCGCATCACCGACCTTGGCGGCGTGCCGATGCCGATGGCGCCCGCCGCGTTCGGCAAGCTCATTGCCAGCGAGGTCGAGAAATGGGGCAAGGTGATCAAGTTCGCGAATATCAAAACGGGCTGACAACAACGGCTATTTCGTCGCGTCGCCACCATCGACCATGATGGTCTCGACCTCGCCGGCGCCGTTCGCGCGGCGGAACGCAGCCGCCTCGTCATATTCCTTCGAGGTAAAGCAGGCGACGCCCTGCTCGAAAGTGGGAAACTCGATCACCACGAAGCGCTGGAACTTGTGCGGCCCCTCCATCACCTGGAAGCGGCCGCCGCGGGCCAAAACCTTGCCGCCATATTTGGCAATGATCGCCGGGACGCGATCGGTGTATTTCTTGTACTCGACCGGATCGTTGATCTTCGAACGTGCAACCCAATAGGCTGGCATGAATATTCCTCCGCTGTTCCGTCATTCCGGGGCCGAGCGAAGCGAGGAGCCCGGAATCCATAACCACCATCCGTGATTATGGGTTCCGGACTTGCCGCTTCGCGGCAATCCGGAATGACGAATAGAGGAATCACATGTTGGCGAATAGGCCGCGCAGCAGCCCGGGCGCCGCCGAGCGTGGCAGAGCGGCCGGCCGCGGACCGCCGACCATGCGCCGGCCGAGTGCGCCGAGGAAATCGGCCTTCGGCATCGGCTTCGCGAACAGATAACCCTGCCCGATGTCGCAGCCGATGCCCTGTAATTTGTGAGATTCGTGCATCGTTTCGATGCCCTCGGCGACGGTCTTGAGCTCGAAACGTTTGGCCAGCTCGACGATGGTCTCGCACAGCCCGGCATTGACGCGGTCGACATGGCAGTTTGTGACATAGCTCCTGTCGATCTTGAGCTCGCTGAACGGCAGTTGCCGCAACCGCGCCAGCGACGAGTAGCCGGCGCCGAAATCGTCGAGCGCGAGCGTGCAGGAAAGCGCACGCAACTGATCGGCGACGTCGTTGGCGATCTTGAGATCCTTCATCGCCTCGTCCTCGGTGACTTCGAGGATGAGACCCGGCCAGGTCGGCGCGCTGGGCCGCTGTTCGCGCAATATCTGCGCGATCGGCAGCTTGACGAAAGCCGATACCGGCACATTGACCGAGAGTTTCACCGACGCGCCGAGCGCCGCGCAATCCTCGAAGTCGCGCAGCGCCGTGACAATGACGCGTTCGGTCAAAGCGAGCATGTCGGCTTCCTTGGCGCCGGGCAAAAACATTGCCGGACTAATCACGCCGCCGTCCGGCCGGCGCGCCCGCACCAAACCCTCGGCGCCGACGAGACGCTTCGAGCGCAGATCGATCTTGGGCTGGTACCACAGTTCGAACCAATCGCGCCGCAGCACGTCGCCCAACGTAATCTTGCCGTCGCCGGGCCCGGCTTCGGGCTCAGGCACGGCCGGCTTCGACGCGAACACTGTGCGCAATTCCTCGAACACGGCGAGACTTCCTCGTCACGGCCGAGTTTGCCGGAGGAGGAGGCGACGCACCGTTAATGCGTGGATTTGCCTGCAGGCTATGCTTTGCAAAGGGTACCCGCGTTGCGGGGGATTTTACGCAGCTGTGCCATTCCGGAGCGAGGTGACGGAGCTCCCAACTACTGGCCGCAAATTTGGACTACAAATTCGCTTGGCTATGCGGCCGACGCAATGGTTTCCAGATGCCGTCATCGGTGCTACGATAAGTTGCGAGCCGAACGTCGGCTCTTGGGGGAGGATTGACAATGGGAAATAGAGACGACGAGCGACGGCGACGGGCGAAACGAACCGATGATATCAGAAAAGAAGATGAACGCCGGACGCGCCAGGGAGCCGAGAAAAAGAGGGAGGAAATTAGGAGAATTCAGCAACAAAAAGCAGACGAAGCGAAGAAAAAGACGGAGGAAATTAGGAGAATTCAGAAACAAAAATCAGACGAAGCGAAGAAATTGAATAAGAGAGTGGAGGACGCGAAAAGGAGGCGGCGGTAGAAGACGGTCACACCGTTTTATCGGCCCTTGAGAACGATTTGATGCGGTAATCTGATCGGCGGCGTGCGGCCGCACGTGAACGCGACACATTGATCGCATCTTTGTCAATGGATTAACCGACTGTGCGCTTCGGATTGCGACCTTCAAGAATCGCGATTGTCCAAAGTTCCAAGCGTTTTTGCGCCCGATCGGTGCTTGCCCATGTCCGATTGTCGTTGTTTCCAATCCAGTTCGCCGACATGCTCTCCCAGAACCCCTGCGGTTGCAGTGCCCCAAGCTTGATTGCTTGTTCACGCGCTTCATCTTCGGTCATATTCAACGTTCCTTAAAATTTAAGGGCATACGATCGCGCCTCACTCCGCGGCGCGGCGCGCGGCGATGATCTGGTCGGCGGTGCGGCCGGTCAGTTCCGCCATGTGATCGAACTTGAACGTGAACGTGCCGGATCCGGCGGTCGCGGAGCGGATTTCGACAATGAGATCGCCGATCTCGGCTTCCGGCATTTTAGCGCGCACCATGTCCCAGCCGTCCCAGCCTTCGCGCGTATCGAAGCCGAGAATCTGGCCGCGCCGCCCCGACATCAGCGCGTTGATTTTCGCCGTTGCCTCGTTGGGGCAGATGATTTCGACCAGATGGATCGGCTCGAGCAAAACCGGCTGGCATTGCGGCAGGCCCTCGACGACGCCGATGCGGCCGGCGGTGCGGAACGCCATGTCGGAGGAATCGACGGTGTGATACGAGCCGTCGATCAGCGACACATGCAGATCGACAACCGGGAAGCCGAGCGGCCCGTGCTTGAGCGCGTCGATAACGCCTTCTTCGACTGACGGAATGTAGTTGCGCGGCACCACGCCGCCGCTGATCTTGTCCTCGAATTCGAAACCCGAACCGCGCGGCATCGGCTTGATATCGAGCACGACGTCGCCGTACTGGCCGTGGCCGCCGGATTGTTTCTTGTGGCGGCCGCGCTGCACGATGCCTTTGCGGATGGTTTCGCGGTAGCCGACGCTCGGCGTGCGCCGCTCGATGGCGATGCCGTAACGGTCGCTCAGCCGCTCGGTGGCGACGCGAAGATGCATGTCGCCCTGGCCCCACAGCACCACTTCATGCGTCTCGGCATTGTGCACGATCGTGATCGACGGATCTTCCTCGGCCAGCTTGTTAAGCGCCAAGCCCAGTTTCACATCGTCCTTGCGTTCCTTGGCCGAGATCGCGATCGCAAGCACCGGCGGATAGGGCGCGACCTTGGCGAGCGCCGGATGCGCTTGTTTGCCCGCCGTGAGCGTGTCGCCGGTCTTGGCCTTTTCCAGCTTGGCGAAGGCTATGGTTTCGCCGACGGTCGCGGGACCGCGCTTTTCGCTGCTCTGGCCGACGAGCTTGAAAACGCCGGCGACGCGACCGGCCTCGTCGTCTTCGGTCAGGAACGTCGTGCCGTCGCCGGCCTGCCCGGCGAGCATGCGCACGACCGACATTTTGCCGCCGTGGGCGGTGTTGAGCGTCTTGAGCACATAGGCCAAAACTTCCTGGGCGACGGCATCGCTGCCGGCTTTGACGCCGAGACGTTTGGCGGTTTCGGCAATGCCCGGCGATTCGTGGCGCAGCGCCTTGAGGAGCCGCAGCACGCCGTTCGCCCGCGAAGCGGTGCCCATCAATACCGGGCAAACCAGGCCTTCGCGCAATTCGCGCCGCAGATCGTCGAACACCTTGTCGCGCGGCGGCTGGATGTCTTCGAGCAATTGCTCCATCAGCTCGTCGTCATGATCGGCGAGCGTCTCCAGCATCGAAAAGCGCGCGGTCTTTTCCAGATCGGCGGCGTCGCCTTCGAGCGGAATGACTTCTGAGGCCGCGTGCTCCTTGTAGACAAAGGCGCGTTCGAGCGCGAGATCGACGAAGCCTGAGATGATGTCGCCGGCGAAAGTCGGAATCTGCCGCAAGATCAGCTTGGTGCGCGAGGCGGGCTGCAGTAATTTCAGGACGTCGTGGACGCCGGCGTCGGCCTTGTCGATCTTGTTGACGAACAGGATGCGGGGAATTTTGCGGTCTTCCAGTTCGCGCAGGATGAGCTGAAGCTGCGGGACTTTCTTCTCGTCCAATTCGCACACGACCACCGCCGCGTCGATCGCCGGCAGCGCCGCGCGCATGTCGTGAACGAATTCGACCGAGCCGGGGCAGTCGAGGAAGGTATAGGAGTCGCCCATGAAATTGGCGGTGGCGACCGTCAGCTCGACGCTCATTTTGTGATGGCGCGCTTCTTTGCTGGCGTCGCCGACCGTATTGCCGGCCTCGATGTTGCCCTGGCGCGCGATCACGCCGGTGCGGGCGAGGATCGCCTCGAGCAGCGTGGTCTTGCCGCTCTGGAACGGACCGACCAGCGCGACGCAGCGTGGACCCGCCGCTCGGGTGCCATTGCCGTTTGCTGCCACGCCATTAGCTGCCATGACCGCCTCCCACGGCGGCCCGCCGTCCGGGCGCGGGCCGCATGCAACTATCGTTTCAGGCGTGGCGGGTGCGGGTCAAGAGCCGTGACATCGCGCCTCACAGCTTGGGCCGCGAATTATTGCGCGAGATGCAATTCCAGCGAGCCGATGCCGGCTGCGGCATTGAGGCCGACTTGGCCCTGCACCGACAGCGGCTGCAACGCCACCGAACGGTTCGATCCGCCGATCAGCGCATTGGCGCCGACGCCGGCGCCGACGGTCGCTTCCGCCTGGGCTCCGGTATAGGTGCCGCTCAGCATGCCGACATAACGGTTGGTCCCGGCCCACACTCCCCAAATGATCGCGCTGCCGGTGGTAAACCCGACATCGAGACCGATTTTTGTCATCGTGCCCGTATAGGCTTCCGCCGGCGCGCCGTCCGGTTGGAAGGTGCAATTCACGTTGCGTTGCGACCCGACGATCAGGCCGATACCGGCCGAAACGGAGCAGCTGAGCGTGCCGACTTGCACGCGGCTCGCCTGCGCATTGGCCGGCACCGTCGCGACGAGCGCCGCCGCCGCGACGAAAGCGGCTGCAAAACACTTAGAAAACATATTCTTACTCCCATCACCCGGCCCGCTTTTGGGCCCTGCTGCACAGATTGTAAGCGAGATTAACGGTGGCGTCTCGCACCGTTTCGCGCATCGTTAAGGCGCGATTTGTCCGAACATCCCGCTCCGCGCGCGGGGAGAGGTGAACGCAAAGCAATCCCGCTCTCGCGACGCGTTCCGCGCCCGAGCTTTGCCACGCCACTGTAAGAAAGCCCTTCCAAGCCTCCCCACAAAAGAAGGGAGGCGGAGCGCCGATAGGCGCATCCATTCATTGGCCGTGCTCAGCGGAGCACGGCAGCGGTCTCAGCGGAGACCGCTCGCCTTTCGGCGCTCCACCGCGGCGCTCGCCAGGGCGGACGCATCCACCATTGGCTCAGCTCCAGGCCGCGCTTCCTGAGACCTGGCTCGAACGGGCGTTACCCGCGCTCGCCTGTCCCGAGTCAACCGCGCTCCGCGGAGACCGGTCGTAATGCCGGTCGGTCGGGGTCCCAGAGCCGCCCGGGCGCGGTTTGCGAGACCGCGCGCGGGCACCGCACTTGCCCCACCTTCTAGGTCGCACCCGGAATGTGCCCTTCGATGAGCAAGCTTCGGGGTATGTAACGAGAAGGGGGACGTATGTCAAGGGCCAGTTACAGTATTGGGGACCATTGCTGAGCTGGTTACTAGCAGAAGCGTAGTGTGGGCAAAATCGTCGCGCCTGCGCGACCGCGTGGGCATCGCGCTGGGGCGATTTTGCCCACGCGGCTTCGCACTCGCGCCGCGATACCCACCCTACAAAGATCAGAAAAATCCCAGCGACTCGCAGCCCTTGCCGGCCTGGAAGCTCGACTTGCGACGCTTGCCTGGAATATCGATGACGTGCACCGAGCCGTCGCCCTGGCAGGCGACGAATAATTCGTCGCCGCGGAACGCCATGTCCATCGGCTGCGCGCCGACCTTGATCGCGGTCTGCTCGCGGAACGACGGATCGATCAGGCTCACCGTATCGCTGTTGACGCTGGTGACGCCGAGCAGACTGTTGTCCGGCGCATAGCGCGCGATTTGCGCCGGCTTCGGCACGTCCTTGAGCGGGACTTCGTCGCGCACCTTGCCGGCTGCGGTGTCGATCAGAAACAGCGTCGGCTGCGCGTCGTCGACCGCGACCACGGTGCGGCCGTCGGGCGAAATCGCGATGCCGGCGAGCGGCCGCGGCGTCGCGATCTTGCCGAGCAGTTGGCGTTTCGGCAGATCGATGACGGAGACCGTGGCGTCTTCCTCGTTCTCGGTGTAGAGCCGCGCGCCGTCCGGCGCGATGATCAGGCGATGGCCGTTGGTCGAGCCGGAATCGATCGCGTCGACCACTTTGTTGGTCTTGCGGTCGATCACCACGACCTTCGCCGAATTCTCGCAGGTGATGTAGATGAATCCGTCGGGCCCGAGCTTGAGCGTATGCGGAGCGATATAGGGCGAGAGATCGATCGTGGTGACGAGCGCGCGTTTGTGCAGATCGCAGACGCACAGATGATGCTGCGGGTTCGGATTGCGGCCGTGGATACCATCGCCGTAGATCGGCACATAGGCCATGGCGGGCTGGCTGCCGGTTTCTGGCACGATCAAGAGCTCATGCACGGTCTTGAGAAAGCCGTCGATCACGACCTCGGTCGCGTAGGTGACCGGATTGAGGAACAGAACTTTCGTTCCCATCTTGTCGACCGCGATCATGCCGTGTTCCACGTTGGCCATCGTTTCTTTCCTTGCTAGCCCGCTATACTGTACTTCGTCATGCTGGCGCTTGTCGCGGGGCTCTCGTCATTCCGGGGCGCGCCGTAGGCGCGAGCCCGGAATCCATAGCCACCGTCGTTTGGAATAGCGCGCGGCATCTTTATCAACCTCGCTATTCGTGGTTATGGATTCCGGGCTCCGCGCTTCGCGCGGCCCCGGAATGACCTGGAAGGATCACCCATGACTGCCGTTGCCAGCCATAACATCAAATTCCTCAGTCACAGCGATCAAGGCGGCTGCGGCGACGGCGTGCAGGTCATGGTCAACCGCGGCTTCGCCTATATCGGCCACGGTTTTTCCAACGGCATCACCGTCATCGACGTGCGCGATGCGAAAAGCCCGAAGACGGTCAATTTCCTGCCCTGCCCGCCGAACACGCGCGCGCATCATCTGCAAGCCCATGGCGACCTGCTGCTGGCGGTCAACGGCCCGAGCGTGTGGACCATGCAGGTGAGCCAGGAGGCCTATTTCAAGGGAACGTCCGGCGACGCCTTGGCCGGCCAGAAATTCACCACCGGACTGCGCGTCTACGATCTGGCGAAGCCGCAATCGCCGCGCGAGATCGCATTCCTGCCGCTCGGCGGCTTGGGACCGCACCGTATCTGGTATGTCGGCGAGCGCTATGCCTATGTCTCCGTTCACCTGCCGGAATTTTCCGACCATATGCTGGTCATTGTCGACATGGCCGAGCCGACGCGGCCGCAAGTCGTCGGCAAATTCTGGCTGCCGGGCATGTGGACGGGCGGCGGCGAGACGCCGACCTGGCCGAAGGGCCGGCGCTATGCGCTGCATCACGCGCTGGTCGCCGGCAATCTCGCCTATAGCGCCTGGCGCGACGGCGGACTGGCCATCGTCGATGTCGGCAATCCGGCGAAGCCCGTGATGGTGTCGCATCGCAACTGGGATCCGCCGTTCGGCGGCGGCACCCATTCGCCGCTGCCGCTGCCGGACCGCAATTTGCTCGTCGTCGCCGACGAGGCGAACTTCGCCGACTGCAAGCTCGGGCTGCGCTACATCTGGATTTTCGACGTGCGCGAGCCCGCCAATCCGGTGAGCATTGCGACGCTGCCGGTGCCGGACGAAGCGGATTATTGCAAAAAGGGCGGCAATTTCGGTCCGCATAACCTGTGGGAAAACCGCCCGGGCGCCTTGCAAAGCTCGCGCTTTATTTTCGCGACGCTGCACAATGCCGGCGTGCGCGCCTACGACATTGCCAATCCGTTCCAGCCGCGCGAAGTCGGCTATTTCGTGCCGCCCGATCCCGAGCGCATGTTCGATCCGCGGCCGAACCGGCCGCAAGTGATCCAGTCCTGCGACTGTTTCGTCGACAAAGACGGCGTGATGTACGTCACCGATTCCAACGCCGGGCTTTATATTTTGCAATTCGACGGCGGCTGATCGCAAAAATGTAGCGTGGGTTGAGCGCGGCGAAACCCACCATGCAGCCTCGCGTGTCGTGGTGGGTTACGCCGCTTCGCGGCTAACCCACCCTACATGTTGCCGCATTGACAGTGGGAGCGCGCCCTTCCACACTCAGATGAACAAAAGCCGCCAAAGCGGCCGAAGTCGCATCACGGGGAGGACCACATGGCGACGGTTACAGCGGGACAGATCGGGGCGGCGCAGGCTGGCGCCACGGCGGGCCGCGGGGCGCAGACCATCGAAGGCTTCGTCGGCGCGGCTTTGGACGACGCGAAAATTTCGCCGCTGCATCGGCGAGTCATCGGGCTGATCGCCGCGGGATATTTCTGCGACGTCATCGATTTCACCGTGTTTGGCTCACTGGTCCCGTTCATCATCAAGTCCGGCTTCGGCGCCGCCGCCGACGCCGCCTTGATCGGCAGCGCCACCATTTTCGGCTTGGCCATCGGCACCGCCGGACAGGGCGAGCTGTCGGACCGGTTCGGCCGGCGCTTCATCTACCAGTTCAACCTTCTCCTGTTCGGCATTTTCACCATTCTCGGCGCGCTGGCGCCGAGCGTCACGCTCTTGGTCGTTTGCCGCTTCATTGCCGGTATCGGTTTAGGCGCCGAACAGCCGCTGGCCTTCGCCTATGCCGGCGAATACGCGCCCAAGCTCATCCGCGGCCGCATCCTTGCCATCGTGCACTTCATCGGCGGCGCTTGCGTGTGGCCGATCGGAACCGGACTCGTGATCGGCCTCAGCGTGCTCACCGCGTCGTACTACAGCGACGCGGCGCAGGCGGCCGATTATGTATGGCGCGGCCTCTGGCTGATCGTCGGTGTGCTCGCTTTGATCGTCTGGGTATTCCGCTTCACGCTGCCGGAATCGCCGCGCTATCTGGCGACGCACGGCAGAGGCGACGAAGCGATCAAGGTGCTCGGCCGGCTCGGCATTGCCGGGCCGACGCAGCCGTTGTCGACCGACGCGGCGAGCAACACCAAGAGCGATCCGTTCAGTGTCGTGTTCAGCATGTTTCCGACCCGCGTCATCGCCGGCATGATCTGCTTCACGGCCTTCTTCGGCATCGCCATCGGGCTCGGCGCCTGGCTGCCGAACATCATGAACGCCAAGGGCTTCTCGATCACCAAGTCGCTGCAATATGTGCTGGCGATGAACTTCGCGGTGCCGTGCGCCAGCATCTTCATGATGTACGCGCTCGACAAATACGGCCGCAAGATCACGGCGGTTTGCGCCTTCGTCGCCGCCGGCCTGATGGCGATGGTGTTCGCCAATGCCGGCACCGCGATCGAGCTCATGGTTGCCGGCTTCATCATGATCTTCTTCGTTCAGGTCGCGGGCAACTCGGCACAGATCTTCTGCTCGGAAGTGTTTCCAACCAATGCGCGGGCATCGGGTTTCGGCTGGGCCTCGGGCACCGGCCGGGTGGCCACCGCCTTCATCATGCCGACGATTCTGTGGGTGCAGAACGGCTTCGGCCTGACCACAGTGTTCGCCTGCCTGGCGACGCTGCTGTTCATCGCGGCGATCGCGGTCACGCAACTCGGCCCCGAGGCGAGGCAACGAAGCCTCGACGAGATCGCGCCGCCGACGGGGTGAAAACATTCTCCCCCACGAAAGTGGGGGAGGGGAACCGCCCGAAGGGCGGTGGAGGGGCGTCTGAGATGCAGCTTCGTTGCCGCTGCAAAAGAATCTCAGCACCAAGCCGAATCTCTTATTAGTCGCCTCGCCGCCCGCGCCCCTTCCACGACGCTTCGCGTGGTCCCCCTTCCCCGCTATCGCAGGGCAGGAAAGTTTGCTTACCGCAAATTGCCGCAGAAGCGCTGGATGCGCGTGCAGGCCTCCTCGAGCGCGCTGGTCGCCGTCGCATAGGAGATGCGGAATGCCGGCCCGACGCCGAACGGCGTGCCCTGCACCACCGCGACGCCCTCGGCTTCCAGAAGCTCGGTGACGAAATCCTCGTCGGTAGCGAGTTTCTTGCCGGTCGGCGCCGTCTTGCCCATGGTGCCGGCGCAGGACGGATAGACGTAGAACGCGCCTTCCGGCTTCGGGCACTGGATGCCCTTGGCCTGGTTGAGCATCGAGACGCAGAGGTCGCGGCGCTCCTTGAAGATTTTGTTGTGCTTGGGGATGAAGTCCTGCGGCCCGTTGAGCGCCTCGACCGCAGCCCATTGCGCCACCGCGGTCGGGTTCGAAGTCGATTGCGACTGGATCATCGCCATCGCCTTGATCAGATTCTCCGGGCCGCCGGCATAGCCGATGCGCCAGCCGGTCATGCAATAGGCCTTCGAACAGCCGTTCACCGTCAACGTGCGTTCGTAGAGCCGCGGCTCGAGCTGCGCCGGCGAGTAGAACTCGAAGTCGTCATAGACCAGGTGCTCATACATATCGTCGGCCATAACATGGACGTGCGGATGCCGCACCAGCACGTCGGTGACGGCCTTGAGCTCGGCCTTGGTATAGGCGGCGCCGGTCGGGTTCGACGGCGAGTTGAAGATGATCCACTTGGTCTTCGGCGTGATCGCCTTTTCCAAGTCTTGCGGCTTCATCTTGTAGCCGGTCGCCATCGAGGCGATGACCTCGACCGGCTCGCCACCGGCGAGCAACACCATGTCGGGATAGCTCACCCAATAGGGCGCCGGAATGATCACCTCGTCGCCCGGATTGATGGTCGCAACGAGCGCGTTGTAGAGCACCTGCTTGCCGCCGGTGCCGACGATGATCTGCGACGGCTTGTAGTCGAGCTCGTTCTCGCGCTTGAACTTGCGCGACACCGCGGCCTTCAGCTCGGCGATGCCGTCGACCGCCGTGTATTTCGACGACTTGCCCTCGCGGATCGCCCTGATCGCCGCCTCTTTGATGTTGTCCGGCGTATCGAAATCGGGCTCGCCGGCGCCAAGCCCGATGACGTCGCGGCCGGCCGCTTTGAGCGCACGCGCTTTATCCGTCACGGCGATGGTCGCCGACGGCTTGATGCGCGCGATCCGGTCCGCGAGAAAGGCCATTTTCGATTCTCCTATTCCTTAAAGCGCGTGCTTGTTAAAGCCACGATACCGCACAGGCAAGGGCAAAAACCTCAACTCACCCTCACATCTGCGGCATTTCTGGCGCAGCGTTTCCCCCGCAACACTCCGTTAAGGCGCGGCTGGCCTAATGCCGGCGTTTGGGCCTTAAGGGACCTTAAATGAACCGGGTGTGCGCGATTTTGCGGAGCGGCGACTGGCTCACGCGCGAGCGCATCCGCCTCGTTGCCGCCGTGCTGTTGCTAGCGTCGGCGGCCGG
>Ga0210394_10001573_pt1 | contig 35738 bp, 41 predicted proteins | sample IncBWC12MmetaG_FD_160121 | JGI IMG/M metagenome (GOLD analysis project Ga0210394, IMG submission 160121) | Forest soil microbial communities from Barre Woods Harvard Forest LTER site, Petersham, Massachusetts, United States - Inc-BW-C-12-M | ecosystem: Environmental > Terrestrial > Soil >... | reverse complement strand
ACTGGTCACGCGCATGACTCAGGGCCGGTGTGGGTTGCTGGCCCTTCACCGTACGGCTCTTTCATCCGCACCTCCACGCCGGTTCATCCCGGCGCACACCTAAACATCTCTTCGATCCGTACTTCGATCATGATTAGTAATTCAAACTCCCTTTGCAGGGAGCGGGATTCGCCATGTTAGGTTCCGAGCTGTCCCGCGTGCGAACCGAACTCTAACGACTGCGAATACTCACAACCATTCCGCCACATCTAATACAACCGAACTGCGAGACGGCGCCCCATCGCTACCTTGGCGATGCTCCTGTGCCGACGTAGCGCCAGGTGAATGTAGTGACGTCGCCACTCCGGATTGATGCGTGCGGCCGCTTGCGCTGCCTCCACCAGCAAGAAACGCAACAACGAACTGCCTTGTTTGCTGATGTGCCCCAAGCGCTGCTTGCCAGCACTGGAGTCCTCGCACGGAATCATCCCTAGGTAGTTGCCGATCTGCTTACCGCATGGAAATCGTTCCCAAGTTCCAATGATCAGCACGAAGGCGAGGGCCGTAAGCGGACCCACGCCAGGATGCGTCATCAGCCGCACCACCTCGGGTCGCTTCCTGGCTTCCCGCTCCACAGCGCCCGTTAACTCCTCGATGGTCGGATTTATGCGGTCCAGCAGCTCCAACAACTCTTGCCGGCGGCGACTGGCCCACTTCATATTTGGCAACCTCACCGTTGATAGGTCCACGGACTATGAGTATCACTAGCGGTGAAAGCTTCTCTCACCATGACCGAGCCTAACTTCTCAGATGCCAAGGAATACTGATGACGCTGATTCGCTGACTGCTCTGAAAGTACAAGAGCGCTTTCAATACCGAAGAGCGATTGTTGTGCAAGAAGAGGTAGTACCAGCGTCTCTCCACTAGTTCAGGCAGAATGACAGCGACATGCGTTTCGGAATTCTCCCTCTCCAAATTCAAGGCGTATTCCACGATTGGCTTGACCACAAATCGGAACGGTGATTTCAGCAGCACTAGCTCAGGGACGGGAAGATTCGCTTCTTTTGCAGGAGTTTCCACCAGGCGGCCCCAGTTTCTACACAGGCTCTCGGTCTCTTCTCCGCACTCCACATGAAGAACCCGGATTTGATTTGAGAGACCCCAGGCGAATCGGAGTGCCTTTTCCGAAACAACACTCCAGCGATCAACGGGAAGGAGCACAATTGGGGCGCAGAGATCCTGAGTGTTCACTGGGGCGTCAGTCTGCGTTTCTTTCTCCACTCTAACGTAATGCCGTTTGATGCTCCTCATCATCAGAATCATCGCAGGAATTAAGACGATCGTAATCCAAGCGCCTTCAGTGAATTTCGCGACCAAGACTACACCAACGGTGATCGCGGTGGCGATTGCGCCGAGCCCGTTCAGGAACATACTCTTATGGGCGCCAGGACCGCCGACTCTCTTCCAGTGCATGACCATGCCGGCCTGGGACAATGTAAACGCCATAAATGCCCCGACCGCATAGAGCGGAATAAGCCGATCCGTTACCCCGCGAAAAATGGCCAGCAGAACAGCCGTTAGGGTCGCAAGCGCGTAAACGCCTTCGCCGAAGACGAGGCGTCGCCCCCGTACGGTAAGGGCAAAAGGCAGAAATCCGTTGAGGGCAATCGCACGAGAAAGCCGTGGGAAGTCGGCGAACGCGGTGTTTGCTGACAGAGATAGTACAACCAGGATGGAAACGATACTTGTCCAATAAAACCAGCCCTTTCCCGTGATTGCAGCAAGCAATTGGGCGAGCACACTCTGATAGCCCTGCTCGCCCGGCACTGTGGCCGCCACTCCATAAGTCGGTACCAAACATGCGATCCCCACAAGCATTACCATAAGAATGGCGATGATGATGGTCAACGTGAGGCGTGCGTGCTTGTAAGTAGGGTCTTTGAATGCCATGACACCATTGCTGACCGCTTCGACTCCAGTCATGGCTGTGCAGCCGCTCGCAAAGGCCCGCAGGAGGAGCCATGCTCCCACGCCTGCTGTCGCGGACATCAATTTTGGCGGCGCCACCACTGGAACAGGATGGCCGCTGGCGGCGATCGCCTTGACGACACCGATTGCGATCATTCCAAGCAAACAAAGTATGAACAAGTACGTTGGGATGAGAAATATTCCTCCGGTCTCCCGCACTCCTCGCAGATTTACAAGCGTAAGAACCGCCAAAATTCCCAGACATATGAGCAGTGTGTGTCGTTGCAACGAAGGAATAGCTGAGACGAGTGCCCCCACCCCCGCGGAGATTCCGACGGCCGCAGTGAGGACATAATCAACCATGAGCGATGCTGCCGCAAGCAACCCCGCCCACACTCCAAGATTTTCGCTAGCTACGGTGTACGAGCCACCTCCCTGGGGATACGCTTCGATCGTTTGGCGGTAAGAGAAGTACACAATGCCGAGCAGAACAACAATGCTGATGCTGATTGGCAAAATGTAAGCGATGCCCGCCATTCCCAGTGGAATAAGAAGCGTCAGAGCGGCTTCGGGACCATAGGCTGCTGAACTCAGCGCATCGAGACCAAAGATTGGGATCCCCTTGACGGGACCGATTCTTTGAGCCTTCTCGTCTTCGGTTGCCAGAGGACGTCCGAGGAGTAGGTCGGCAAGATTCATGTCCTCATTCTAGTTCAGATCCCCGGCCTCGTAGGGAGACGGGTGCACCCCAGAGCACTGTGCCCAATTTTGTGCCCACCCCTTGAGTAGCGGCAGTAGGTTAGGCAAGCCCGGAAGCGAAATAAGCCACCAATTCGGTGCAAGTGAACCAGGAGAATACTTCATCTTCAACCAGAATAACGCCCAGAAGATCCGACTCGTAGATGAGCCAAAAGGCGCACCCTCAACCGAGCAGGCCACGGATCGATGATCATGAAGCCTCTATCCGCCACTTCTGTTTGGTTAGACCGCAGGAAAATGAATATTCAACTTATAGCAAATGAAGAGAACCAGAATCGCGCCCAGTGTGGATAAAATGAGACCGGCGGGATGATATCGTTCATTTGTCGGGCGCGAAAACATGTGGGCAATGCCGCCGCCGATGATCGATCCGATGATGCCGAGCACGGTTGTCCAGAAAATCGTTATGTGCACGTGCATCACCGATTTCGCGATGACGCCCGAGACTAGCCCAATAAGAACATACCAGATCAAGTGAAACATACTTTTTCTCCATCCTTTGCCTTCAGAGTTTCAGCCAGGGTTTGGTAATTAATCCGGAATTTCTAATTTGGACTTCTGGCTTTGCAGCATAGAGACTGCCAGGGGCGCGTACTGCTCACTTTTGTACAGTTTGTGGAATTTTATGGACCTGAAGCTGTGATTCATTCGCCGAACTCCATCAAGACAAGCGAACTCACGACTTCCCAGCGTGGTCGCGATATTCCTAGCCATAGGGCACTCCGGACCAAGGTACCCATTTACTGGCTCAAGCGTCGAGACTTTGCCCATTGGCCCTTCGTCAAAATTCCGAGGTGGTGCACGGACCTGACAAGCTCACTCATCGGAATCCTCATATTCAGCCTGACCAGCCTTGCAGCGACACCTCGAAGAGGCGAAAAGAATCCGTCAACTCTCCGACGAACTCCTGCCAGTGCCTCTGCGTCATGGACGCCCCAGAAATCTACCAGTCGCCTGGTCTTGTGGTTGTAAGCGAATTTTTGACCGCAATCCAAGCAAGTGATGTAGGTTTTTCGACCATAGACAGATCGATATCCGAGTAGGTTGGATGGGGTTGACTCGCGCAGTGTTATCGGAGGACCCTTATGCCAATGGGGACAGAGAAAAACAAGACGAAGCAGTGCCCGTAGAAACAGGGGGATCCCCAAGACCATGCTCGACCGCGGCTCCGCACGGAGGAGCGGTCTATCCGCTTTGAACAGACTTCTCGAAGCCAAGGGACACAGTACTATCGAACCCTCGATTCTGTATACTCGGGCCACTTTTTTCTGCCGTTGAGGTTGCACGTGAGCACCTTAGCAGAATGCTAGACACGGCGAAGATTCGTGTCTGTCCCGTTGTGAACACTGACGTAGCAGATTGTCCGCTTGTCGCCCAGCAGGCGGCACAGGAAAGATGAAGGACATTAAGGGGTCTGGGACCTGCAAGACCACCGGTACCGCAGATGGCGGGTTGGAGTACAGCTGCACCGGGGAATACACACTCGCTGCAACCGCTGCGGCAAAGTAGCAAGAATCAACCAGGAGAGATTGCGAAAGGCAGCCTTGCATGGCTGCTCTTTTGTATTTGTTCCGTTGGCGCCCCGCTGATTGTCCGCGGCGGCAGTGATTGCTTCCTCTGACAAGGTTCCTTGTCTGTCGCAATGAATAGACTTTCCGCAACCTGGTCGTCGATGGACTTGATTTCTATCGCCAAATGGATTTCCGACGGGTTTTTCGAGAATCGCTCAAATAGCAGGTTCCTTTTTGCTCTCAATTCCCCTCGCCTCATTTGTTCGTTCATTCCAGTCTCTAACATGTAGATTGACTCCTCTAAAGGGTTACGGTTTTCTCCGCGCTCCTGGGAACGCGCGTGAATGGCAATGATGTGGTCGAATAAGTCGTAAAACTGTCCAATGCTGCATACATCGCGTATTCCCTGCATTCTCAGTCCCCGCGGGGCGATTTACTGAGCAACGACCTCGACCTGACCGTCGCCAAACCGTTTAGGCGGCGGGAGGCTAGTCTGCTCTGTGTGAACAGGCTAGTCCGGGGTGTGTTTAGGGGATACCAAAACGTATCAAGAAATGGTCTAACGAGTCTGTGCAGAATTGGACAACAGGCGGCCTGACTGCTCTTATGCCTGATGCACGCACCTTCGTCTGTTGCGGCTCAATCGTTGATGGTTCACAGGTGTCGGCGTTGGTTTTATGGCCGATGATTTCTACAAAACTGTCCGAAAGAGGATAGCGACCGATATCGACAATCTTTACTATCAGGGCGAGGTTTAGACAATGTTTGTCCTAGCAACATCCGTCGCTTTCGTACTCGGGCTGTCTGTCTTGGCGGTCTTCGCAGCGGCAATCGCACTAATTCCGTTTAAACGTCCCAGCCATTAAATCGGTGTGCTCTGCCTGTGCCCATTTTGGCTGAATCTGCGAAAAAGCCGCGAGTTATTCGTTTGGTGTCGGCGAGCGATAGCCGAGTGGCTGCGAAGTGCGGACACGGACGGCGGTCTCCAAAAGTTCTTATGCCCTGAGCTTGAACCACACGAGCGCCAGATTTCGCCGACTCCACCGGAAGTCGCACCTTCTGGTCAACCTGGCTGGACGTGGACCGTACGGCTTTCATAGAGGCTACTCCTTAGAGGAGTTCGAGCCGAACACTCAAAACCTAAGCTCGTCGCGAGCCAGCCATCGGATCAGCCTATTCTTCAAATAACTATCGAACAGCAACCCTGGCGCTAGAATATAAGAGCTGCTGGCCTTTCCGCGAATAACGTCAGGTATATTCCCTTTATTTGAATCGACAGCCAGCTGAAACTCCTGGGCCCACGATTCATAGCCAAGTGTTGAGATCCGCTTGGCGACGTCTTGAAGCCAGGCCTTATTTGTGTCCTCGTCCCACAATAGTTTTTTCCCGGGCTGGTATAAATGTCCTGCGTCGAGGAACTCCTCATGGATATCAGCTAATTTGATCAGGTAGAGCTGCCTCTGGTCGATTGTTAACGACTGAAGATCCTCAAGATCTCGGAAATCACGTACTGACCAATGGCGATGTGAGTAGGCGTAGATCAGCTGTTCAACTTTTTGTCCAAGGGATTCAGCTATCTGCTTTCTGTAGATGCGATTCACTTGGCTTCCTTTTTTTCCAAGTCCAAGATATGCGGAATGCAGCAACCCAGCCGCGATCACAACAGCAGGTTGGCGCACGTTCAGCAAGATGCTGGCGACACCAACCAGGTGTACAAGAAACGGTTTGTTATTTGGGCGGTAATATCCAGCAAAAAGACGCATAGCAATTTGGTATGCGCGATCGACTAAAATCAGATCCTCTTCGGCATATGAGGCATCTTGCAACTGCCGATAAAGCTGTAAATGAGTTTGTGCGTAATAGCCCATAAGGCCTGTTTTATCACTGAGAAATGACTCTGGCCTCTACTTTTCGGTTTATAACGAACTCAGACAACGGATACTGGCGCGAGTTTCGCCACTTCTCCAAAGGCTGACCGATACGTCTGCGAAATCTCCGATGCCATTTAATACCAAGCCAACCACGGATGTGCGGATATGCAGTCATTACTCCCTGTCGATGTCGTCTAACCCAATCACCGACCTCTCTTAGTCCCTCGTCTTCCAGTGGGATCGCGTATTTCTCCGCCAGCCGCTCCAAAGAGGCCTGAGTCCAGCTTTCGCTCCATCGCAATGCAAAATACTCCCTGTCAATGACGTCCAGGCGATCAGGGATCTGATAAGTGATAATGGAAGAAGGCTCGAGGTAGATCTTTTGTTCGGCGTTTTTCACGGCCAAGCACAGATCAGCATGCTCTGAGCAGCAGAAGAGCTTTTCGTCCAGTGGACCTAGACTTTGGTAGGCGTCCATATTCATCAGAAGCGTGTGAAACTCTACAAAGTCTGTTGCCTGCCGCACTAACTGGCGTTCGCCGTTCAGAAACTCGTGCACTAAATTATGTTCTTCGAAATAGGCAGGCCGCCCCTCTTCATCACGGACCCGGACATTCCCTCCGAACATATGAACACTTAGTTCCCCCCGGAGTGACTGCATATAGAGTGGAGCGACAAGCCACGCCCCCGTTTCCTCTGCGCAGCGCACTAGAGGCTCCAGCCAGTCTTGACAAACTTTAACGTCATTATCCACGAACGCTACATACCGTGTCTGCACATGCATTAACGCGAGGTTTCGGGATTCATTCGGAGACAAATAATCTTCACTTCGAATCAAGGTGAAGCCGTGCCTTGATGCAAGCTGCCGAAGAGACGCCGAAATTGATTCAGGTGCTCCCCCATCGATGCATATTAGGTTATACGGGCCGGGGGTATTGCAGAGAAGATGTTGAAGACATGGTAACGTCGAGCTCAACCGCTCGCGGAACACAAACGCGATCGTAGCCGACGGCCCATCATTCATCTTAATATGCGTCAAGTTACAGGCGTTACCTCTGAAAAGGATAGAGCGGCTATTTAAGGTAATCTAGCCTTTAGCCAGTGTTATGTTCAATGAATAAACCTGAAAGTCAGTGTTTCGTTTTTCGCCGGCGTGGTAGCTCCGAAGGAGTCCGGGCGAGCCCTGGCCTATTCGCGACGCTGGCATTCCTCTTGGCCCTTTGCTATGGCCAATCTTCAACGTAGTGTTTCTTTGCCGTCACTGCAGTGACGTTCGAGAAGTTGTAACAATAGCTGCAAAATATGCGAAGAGAGTCGGCGTCAATGTCCTCGAAGTTTCTTTTGTCGCTGATATGGCTAATTGCGATGGGATGGTCGCAGTCGGGACAGACGAACAGCAGGATGTGCACATATCGTGTGGCTGGCGTGATGACGACCATTTGCTGGTAAGTTTACGTGCACCTGAAAAACCAGCCTACTGTCCTTGAGGTCAAATTTCGCCCGGGGGCGAGTACAGCATGGTACTGACCTTCGAGCGAGCGGAGGCACGGGTACTAGCCGCGACTTGCCCGGCTGACCAGGAGCTCGTCGTTGTTAGCGCGCTGATTCTGGCAAATGAACGCGTGCGGGTTGCGGCCGATACAGGCTCATGTTTGAGACGAGCTTGCTGAACTGATACGAATTGCATACATAGGTGACGAAGAGGTTCGCGCCTTGCGCGAACTCGATGTGCTCTTTCTTGGCGTAACAAAAGGTGTCTTTGTGCCATCCCGGAGTAGAGGGAACCAACTCTTTATCTCATAAACGGTCTGCATTGCGGACCGCGGCCTGGTCAGGTTGGGTGCCGTCCTCGCAACAATCTTATTGGAAACCAAAAGTGGCTCTCTGGAAATGGCGACACAGATTTTGGACTCCGGGTGAGAGCGAACGGATAGCTCGCTCGCGCCTTTGAGAGCAGACACCTTTGGTTGTGCCAGTGCAGACTTGACAATCCTAAGTGAATGTATAGACTCCCCCGCAAGCACGGGTGATCGTCACTTAAGTCAACCAAAGGTTCCACCGATTGCTTGGAGCGAGTCCAAGTGCCGCCCAGGGAAAATAAGGAGGCAGGATGTCTAAACTTACGCTCCCCGGGGTTCTTCTCGCACTTCTGTTTCTCGGGAATGGGACCGCCTCGGGGCAGAGCATCTGTCCCCTCAATGGCACCCCAAGCCCACATCTCGTCTGCGTGCTTCCTCAGGTGTATGGGCCCTTCGGTCTTGGCCCCGGTCAAGGCGCGCCACTAATCTTCAACAAACACCAGTCGCACTTCCAGGGTACTTTCCTCACCAGTCTCGATCCGATCAACGAAGCTGTGGGCATCCAGGTGTCACAACTGCCGACGGCTTCGCCCTCATCCGGAATTATTTTTACGTATGATCCTGCACTAAAGACGTTTTCGCCTTCGATCGACGAGAGCCTCGGACCAATTCTCGGGGAGCGCTCGGACACGATCGGCCGACACAAGCTCTACGTGGCTTTCAGCTTTCAGTATTTTGATTTCAATTCAATCGACGGGCAGAATCTGAACCGCCTTCACACGGTGTTCCAACACGCGACTTTCCTACCGCCGTTTCCGCCAGGATCAGGAATTGTATCTTGCCCAAACACAACTGGACTGACGGTGAAGAACGGATACGCAAACGCGATGGGCGTAGCTCCCTGCTTTGTACGTGATTTTATTAGTTCGACCGTTAGCATGGATCTAACAGTACACCAATATACGATTTACGCGACCTATGGTATCACCCCGCGTCTCGACGTTTCGGTGGCGATTCCGTTTCTGAATGTGCAGACGACCGTCGGCGCCGACACGACGATTACCTCAAATTCTGTTCCTCCGGTGGATCCAGTGAATTACCCTGGCGGGGTTTATCATGCATTCAATCCGGTGACGGTTCCCACCTGTCCCCAGTTGCCGCTCACCACGCCCTGTTTGCACGCTACTTTTTCCAACTCGGGGACCGCCACAGGAATCGGAGATGTACTCCTCCGCGGAAAATACGAGATTTACAAGGGGGAGCGTTTTGGGGTGGCTCTAGGCGTGGACGTCCGGGTACCAAGCGGGGACGCACAGAATTTCCTGGGCTCCGGCTCCACTGGCGTCAAGCCCTTTGGCGTTTTCTCCTACAAAGGTCGAGTTTCACCGCACGCAGAGATCGGGTACGAGGTGAACGGTAATTCCATACTAGCGGGACAATTTGTCGGGGCTACCGCGACGAATACCAAGGGGTCGATGCCCGATCGGTTCGTCTACATTGTGGGCGCCGATGTTGCCGTCACAAGGCGACTGACGGGCGCCTTTGATATTTACGGACAACGCTTGTTCGGCGTCCCGCAACTGTATCCCTCGACATATACAGATCTAGGTAAATGCAACGATGTGAATTGTGACATCCTGACGCCGGGAACAGCGCATCCCGACTTACTCGTCCGCCAAAACACGGACTACAACATCACCAATGCTTCTCTTGGGCTAAAGTTCCGAGTGTTTGGCCACCTAGTGATCACGGGCAACGTCCTGTTGAAATTAGACGATAACGGACTCCGCTCCAAGGCAATTCCCCTGGTAGGCGCATCTTACACCCTCTAGCGTTGAGCGGCCTGCCGCACAGTACGCGAAGATAGTGGTTCAAGCACAACCATCGCTGGGAAGAGGCTCATCGAGCAATTCAGAGAAGTCGCGTTATCTCTGGTTCAAAAGCACTTGTGTATTCAAACCCGATGACTTTCTTCTTCAGTATCCCTTGGCGGTCATACAGCATTGTAGTGGGCAAACCTTCAATGCCGCCGAACTTTTGCTTCAAATCGTCCCCCGCAACCGCCAGCGGATAATTGACTCCGATTTTGCGTGCAAACAGAACCGGTTCTTCCGCGTCCCTCATGATATCTAATTTCAATCCGATAACGGCAAATCCGCGCGGGCCGTAGCGGTTTAGGAGTTCTTGATAGCCCGGCATTTCTTTCTTGCACGGCTGACACCATGTGGCCCAAAAATCAATGAGCACCACTTTGCCCCGAAGGTCAGCCGAGGAAATGTTTCGACCTCGCAAGTCTTTCACAGAGAACTCCGGCAGCCGCGAGCCGATTTCACCTGCGGCGCTTACGCCCTGGTTCCTCTGCTCGCTCCTCCCCGGATGCTGACCACATCCGCAGAATCCAATTCCCGCGAGGCTCAAAAACAGCAGACTTTGCCTTAGCATCTATTCTTTCTTTTGCACATCGAGAATCAGCAGCTTCAGCGGAGCCGAAGCGTATGTATTCTGATCTCCGGCAGGTTTCCTGTACAACTCACCGTAAACCGTAACGATTGTGGGTGAGTTTACAAGCGGTTCGAGCCTTTTCAATAGATCAGGCGCGATGGCGAAGGATTGATTTGCAACCAACAAGATGAAATTGCCCGAAGAGTCCGTCACTATCCTTCCGCGTGCGGTCATGTCCATCTCCGCAACTGTTACACCGCTGTCATAAGTCGCCTTCAGAAGCTTCGCAGGGTCAATCTGCCCGTCCTCTTTGGGTGTGATATCAACTTTTCCTTGTATCAACGCAACTTCTACTTTTTGAACGCCAGACTGGCGTCCGAGGTATTGTTTCACCCCAAAGGCGCAAAAGTTGCATGTCATGCCTTCGACGCGCATTTCGATATGTTTAACCTGCGCCCTCGATAAAGGCACAAGTACGGAACTGAACAAAAACAGCCCCGCGAGTTTTCTTGTGTTCATGAGTGACGACTCCTTTCGAATCAAAAAACCGATGACGCCGAGTTTGACTGTGTCCACTCCTAATGGTGAAACCGGAACTGCTGCGTTATACCGAAGGTGAAGCAACGGCGGAGAGGGACGTGCTCTACAACCGGAGCCGTTGTACTTGACTGGTTCGAGTGCAGTCCCGAGAGAACGTGATCGTGGCCCCCAGGGACCAACCCTGGATTCGATGAATGCGCAACGTCCCAATCCATTCGGAGCCAAATGTGCATTCCGGGACGCACACCCAGGAAGGTCGTGATTCCTGCTAGTAGATCACCACCGCCGCTCCCGTACTGGGTAACTCCCGCAATCATGTCATCCTGACGATGCATCCACACGAAACTCGGGCCAATAAGCCATTCGCGTTTCACGTCTTTCGATTGGTATGGCGTGTACGACAGCCAGAAGCGTGATTCGAGTTCAATGCCGAGGCGAGTGTCCTGCGTCCCAGTGGAGCGCACAAGGGAATTGAAATCCCCATCAGCTACGAGACGTTTCACATTGAAGAGGCCCGTGTAAGTCCAATTCGCTGCGAGAAAAAAATCGGTAGAACCAGAGCCTGGCTGCAGGCTCGCAGGCAGACGATTTCCGTTCACGTCATTCAAGTCTGTTCGACCTGTAGGAAGTTTGGGGCCAAACGTCACTGATGCTTGCGTCGTACCTCGTTCTGAATCTTGCCGATAGAAGCGATACTTTACGAGCAGCATGGCGTCGCCAATGCCCGTACCACCGCTCACGAGATTTCCGTTCGGGCTCGCCATTTCATAATGATTGGTTATTACAGGCACGAGCACCGTCAAGTCAAAATCGCGGTGAAAGCCCCATCTGAAAATAAAAACACCCGCGTGAGAAAACGTAGGGCGGGCCGTCAGAGGAATGACCTCCGATGGGTTGGACGTCAGACCACGCGTGGTAAAACCAGAGTTGAAGGAGACTAGTCCCCCGCCGGGGAAAAGCGTCGGAGCTGTTTCGGGCGCAGGATCTCGCCCTGCAGGATCTTGCCCTCTGGCTGTTGAGGCATAAAACGACGACAGCACTAACAGGCACACCCACATGAGTCGTCGGCAAGCTATCGACTCTTGGAATCTCACAACTTTTTCCTTTGCACAAAGTGGCCGTGCCAAAAGCGGCGTTAGTTCGTTTTCCACCAGAAATTCATGCACGGCTCCCATCGCTTACTGTCGCCTGCAGCCTCAAACATTCCCCCAATATCGAGGCTGAAGCCTTGGGTACGAATCCTACCAGAAAGTGGTTACCAAGCAACTACGAGTGCAAAATCTTGAGGTGCCATTCGACTATGTATGCGGCACCGAATTTTTTTGCGGATAGTCATTGCAATCACGCCAGGACAGACCACGCGCCTCTGAAATCAGGAATTGGCTAGCCTGCTGTTTGTCCCAGGCGATCCCAGCGGTAGTCACTATGCTCGCTCTCCAATCACTCCGCCATCCCCACGAACCAAGGCGCGGCGCCCGATCTTGTTTTTGAGGTTTGGAGTCATGGTGCAAGCACACCCGACATTTTGCCCTCGTTACCAATGGAGGAGACAAACAAATTACATCTGGCTAGCCTCACGTTGTGATAGCGTAGGCGAGTTCGGCCAATGCGACATTCGCACCACAGTCGTATCGCCCCGGGGGAAACATTAGGGGCTTGGGTGTGTCTAGTAGCGGTTGTGCTGCTCTGGGCGCCCATGGAGGCGGCGGCGTGGCACGCGAGCGGAATGGCCTGCTGCGAGGGCGCCATGTGCGTGGCGCATCGACACTCGAAAGCGAATCAGCCCATGCAGCGGGAAGCAACGCCCAGGGAATCGCCGATGAACTGCGAGCATCATGGCGATAGCGGAATCGTCACCTGCTCGATGACTTGCGGCCACGAGAGCAGTCCTACTGTCACGGCGGGTGTGATTTTTGTCCTGCCGGATTCCGCGGCCATTTGCGAACCAGCCCGGGGCTTGGCTGCACCCACCAGCTTTGCGCCGACGGCATCTGTTCCCTCGTACGACCCGCTTTCTCCCCCTCCTCGTACCTCCGACTTCTCGCTGTAATTTTCACTCCTTCTTGTGCAATTGAAACTCGTTCCGGGTCCGTGGGACCCGCGGCGGATACTTTCCGCTATACAACGGAGAAAAATTTATGTTTCAGCGCATTTTACTTTTCATGGCAGTTTCATTCCTTTTTGCCAGCAGCACGTTTGCCACGATATTTGGAACGGTGCGAGGTGTTGTCCACGATCCGCAGCACCGGCCCGTTGCTGGCGCTTCGGTAAAGCTGAAGTCCGCGACCTCCGACTGGACACAGACGACGCTGACCGACCAGGATGGGAGCTTTTCTTTTTCTGCGGTGCCGGTGGGCGATTATCTAGTGACCGTGACGAAGAGCGGCTTCGCCGACGACCAGCAAGCCGTCACCGTGGTTTCCGATTCTTCGCCGACTCTCCATTTTCCACTCAAGATCACCACCGTGAATCAGACTACAACCGTCGTGGCAGAGGCACCCGAAGTCGCGAACGTCGATTCTGTAACGCCGACCTCGCTGGTGACGCGCGTGGACATTGCGCAGACACCGGGAGCGGACCGCACCAATGCATTGCAAATGATCACTGACTACGTACCGGCTGCCTATGTAACCCACGACATGCTGCATATGCGAGGTGGTCATCAAGTCGACTGGCTGATTGACGGTGTCCCCATACCCAACACGAATATCGCCACCAACCTGGGCCCCCAAATTGACCCGAAAGACATCGACTATCTGGAGGTTCAGAGAGGAAGCTACGAGGCCGATTACGGGGACCGCACTTACGGCATCTTCAACATCGTTCCGCGAACCGGCTTCGAGCGGAACGATGAGGCAGAGCTCGTTCTCAGCCTCGGGAATTGGTATCAGACAAACGAACAAATCAATTTTGGCGGGCACACTGAGCGATTCGCTTACTACGCAAGCTTGAATGGAAACCGGTCCAACTACGGGCTCCAGGCGCCGATTGGCCAGGTTTTTCACGATGCGGAGAACGGCTATGGGGGATTCGCGTCATTCATATACAACCCCAGCGCCCAGAACCAACTTCGGGTGGTGACGTCGTTGCGGCAGGATTATTACCAGATTCCCTACGACCCAGATCCTAATTCAATCGGAAATCAGCAGCTGGTGGCTGTGGGTGCGGCCCCCAGTTACGGTCTTCGTGACGGCGAGCACGAAACCGATGGCTACGTTGCATTCTCTTGGATCCATACATTCAATCCGAATCTGCTGCTAACGGTTTCTCCTTTCTATCACTACACCAAAGCCAGCTATCAAGCCTCGCCCAACGACTTTCCTGTGGCCACCAACGTGGATCAGACTTCCAATTATGGCGGGCTACAGGCAAGCCTTAATGCAAACGTTTGGAACAACGACATTCAGGCAGGCGTGTACGGATTCGCTCAGCGCCAGAGCAACTACTTCAACAATCAATTTACGGACGGCACTCCAAACTTTCCGCCCTCATCGGCTTCCATCACGGGAGGACTCGAAGAGATTTTCGTCAGCGACAGATTCAAGGTGACTCCATGGCTGACGCTAATCGCTGGCTTTCGTCAGTCACACTTTACGGCAGATATTGTGGAGAATGAAGTGGACCCACGCGTAGGTATTGCCGCAAAAGTTCCGCGCATCAATTGGGTTTTTCGGGCATTCTATGGGCACTTTTACCAGCCACCGCCGCTGCTGACGGCCACAGGCTCATTGGCGGGTTTTGCAAACAGCCAAGGTTTTTCTTTCGCTCCTCTTCACGGCGAACGGGATGAAGAGTATCAGTTTGGCGTTACGATTCCGTTCCGCGGATGGGCTCTTGACGCAGATCATTTTCAAACACGGGCACAGAACTGGCTGGATCATAACAATATTGGAGCATCCAATCTGTTCTGGCCGATCACGTGGGATGCCGCCTTGATTCAAACTTGGGAACTCACGCTGCGCTCTCCCCGCCTGTGGCGGCGCGGCCAGTTTCACCTAGCCTATGCCAACCAATTCGCGCAAGCAACCTCACCCATCACCGGAGGCTTAATCTGCCCCCCTCCGACGCCAACATGCTCGCAGTATCCGCCGCCCGGATATGGCCCCGTAGACCACGATCAGAGGAACACGTTGAACCTGGGCTTCAATGCGACTCTTCCCTGGCAAGCGTACGCATCGACGAACGTGTACTATGGCTCTGGATTCCACAACGGGTTTCCCAACGCGCAATATCCCGGAAACTATCTGCCAGGGCACACCAATTTTGACCTATCACTCGGGAAAAGCTTCGCGGAGAAATTTAGCGTTTCCGTGACTGCTCTGAATGTGGCAAATCGTCGCGTCCTCCTGGACAACAGTGTGACGTTCGGAGGATTTCACTACAATGACCCCCGCCAAATATATGCCGAGCTCCGCTACCGCTTTCACTACTGACAGTAGCGCCGGTCCTCGGGAGTGGCGCAGTTCCTGTTTACTGAGAGTCTAGTCGCGTGGGCGGGTTCGAAGCGCTGGAACACCCAAAACCTGACGGCCAGAGCAAGCACCACGAGCACCGCTACGCCAATGAAATGTTTCATCCAACGCCCTCGGAGCAGACACGCCTCAAGCGGAGTCTATCATTTTGACATGACCGCCGGTATATGCTCATACAGTCCCCTGATGGTACACTCCACCATTGACTTGAAGGTGAAAAGAGCTGGTTACAATTCGTTTGTGGGAGGTCGATATGAAGAGAGTCTACCTCGCGCTGTCTTGTGGTTTACTGGCAATCCTTGCAGCGGGCCAAACCGTTTCTCCTCCAATGAATGGACAGACCGAAATCCCCACGCACAAACTAGTTGGTGCCGTCCGAACCTTGAATACTTTTGAGGTCTCCTATCGTAGGGATAATGGGCGATTCGCCAATCGAGAGGAGATACTCACTTTTCTGCAACAGAAGGGTGTCTTGAGCGGGACAGCCATTGACCTTGTGAACCCAAAGCCATACGAACTGGCAATCACTACGACGCAAAACGGTGAGCACTATCAGATTACGCTGAAGCGTCCATCCGATATGAGCGACACGAGTACGTGGTGCAAGACGGCGGCTTTCAGCGACGATTCAGGAGTGATTTTTCTCGGCGCGGCCCTCAACTGCGAGTCAACTTTCCTACCTGTTACATCCTCCCTTACGCGATGAAACTGGCTTGCGAGCGGCTAGACGTTAGCAGCGAAAAGAATTTCGAAACCGTCGATGTCGAACGCCTTCGCATAACGTGTAGCTATTGCGAGAGGGCATCGGACGTAACCGCTGTCGCGGCGAAGAGGCATTACGTCGAGGAATGGGCGTAGTGGCCAAGGACCAACCCAAATCCTAAAGTCGGCGACCACATCTGCGTCTCCATGCATGGCGGTCGAATCGTCGATGCCGTCATCAAGGCGGTACACGACGAATACCCGGACAGCGTGCGATATCAGGTTGATTTCAGGAAAGACCGGACAGCGCTGATTCGCGAACGGCAGATTGTGAGAGACTAGCGACGCCATCAGGAATCCTCAAGTGTACAGAATTGGACAGCGAACAGTTTCTTAATTCGTAGGATGTACTTACCGACCTGCTATTCCTACCAGAGGTTGTTAAAGGCTAAAAACCACAATCATGGCTTCAGACGCGAAACAACAACAGATATATTCACGATTATGGTGTAGCAAGGGGTTGGTAAATAAGACCGATGACTATTCCGATGATAGTCCACTGGAGGAAATAAACCGCAGCTTGTCCCAGAGCGAGTTTCAGCCCGATGTTCAGGTTCACGTAGTTGTGCAGCACAAATGCGCAAACCACGAAAATGCCAATGAGAACGCCGAAGCGCGCACCTTCCGTAGTGCCCGATCCGCCCTGATGTATCATTGCGAAAATTATGGCGACAACCAGGTTGGCCATGAAAGTTGCGACGATTCCAATTGGCATAACAGCCTTCATTTCTTCCTTAGGTCGGAATACGGCCGGGTACCTGTGGCCTTCTTTGATAAGACCTGGCACCAGCCAAAACACTAAGAAGCCAAAGGCGAAAGACGCGACCGTGCCACCAAGCGCCGCCAGCGCGAGACGTGAATAGTTCATTTGCACTCCTTTACAAAATTGCGGATCAAAATCAGTCGTTTTGGCAGGACTGGTTCGCCCAAACAATGATGATTGTGGTAGGGCTACACTAGGCCACGGCGTACAGTTGGCCGCCAATAACCCACTAGTCGTTAACACGAATTGACGTTTCGAGCGTCGCTGGCTTCATAAAGACTTCGATTCGACGCTTATCTTCTTTGCCGAACACACACCAGTGTCGCCTGGTCTTCGTTCCCGTATAGATCCCGACGGTTTCGACGCCATGGCTTGCAAGCCACAAGGCAGTTCGCCCACGGTTGCAGCCAACCTCCAGGGCTCGCTGTCCGCTGTCGAGGTAAGCGGCGAGGTGTTCAGCTGAAAGCTCAGACAGCGCTGGCCGGTAGTCTATAGAACGCCAATGGCGGTATTCATCTGCCGGTCCGTTCATGCCGCTCATTCTAACCGTAAGGCTCGACACTCGTTCCCACCTGGCACGTTGCGGTTTCATGGGGAGCTCTCAAGAACGAGCTTCTGCACACGCCAATTGAGCAGTTCAGCTACGTAGAGCTCATTCTCGGAAGGGCAAGCCATCTCGTGAATCCAGCCAAACTCACCAAGCTGCTTCCCGGACTTGCCGAGCATGCCCAACACCTTGCCATCAAGACTCAGCTTGTAGATGCGGCCAGGAAAACCATCGGAACTGTAGAGCACCTGATGCGGCGGAGGTGTGACACAGATAGCCCAGGGTGAACCGGGCTTCCGAGCCCCAGTGGGGTGCACCGGTTTGTTGCCGATGGCCGATCGTGCTTCCGGGTCAACCGGCACGTCAATGGTCATCTGGCGAAGGAATTTACCGTCACCATCAGACACCTGGATTCGTGCATTGCCGCGATCAGCCACGTACACGTTCCCTGCGGCATCAAGAGCGATACTGTGCGGCGTGTTGAACTGCCCGGGTTGGTCGCCCGGCTCTCCCCACGACTTCAACCAGTTCCCGGCCTTGTCGACCTTCGCAATTCGAGAATTGATATATCCGTCGCTGATGTACGTATTTCCAGCAGCGTCCCAGGCGACGTCCGTTACCTGGCGGAAAAGCCCGTCTTCAGGAGGCAGAGGCGGCTGTACATGTTTCAGCGGACCCGTGCCCTCATCGGATGCTTCCTGCTTTCGACCAAAAACCATGGCGACACGTCCTTCCGGCGTGAACTTAATCACCATGTCTGATCCCTTGTCCGTCACCCAGATATTGTCCCAAGGGTCGACCTTCACCGAATGCGCAAAGGACCAAGCGTACAGGTTGTGCCCGATCTCGCGGACAAATTTACCATCGGGAGCGAATTCGAAGAGTTGCGCCGCGCTGGCCCCGTACGCTGGTCCAGTAGTGTTCCCGCGCGAGAAAACAAAGATGTGGCCTTTGGAATTGACGGCTACGCCTGCAACCTCTCCAAAATAGAGATCGGCCGGCAGTTTGAGAAAGTCGGGCACGGAGCGGTAGCGAATTTCGGGTATGGGAGACTGCTGTGCCCATATCGGGCACGCTACGAACAAGAGCGCAAGTACAGAGCACTTCATTGACGCCTCCAATCTGGGGTGGCAACTATAGCATCACCACCACGTGAATTGCCGCTCAGGCAGAGGCATTTTGATTAAGCGCTATTTGGTCGGTATTGACTGCGGGCCGCGGACACGCGCACGCCAGCCTTCTGAACGAAAACATTGAGCCGCTTTCCTTACGTCATTAACGGGGGCTGGGCTGATAACCCGGACCACGCAGCGGACGCCCCGACCGCTCCTCAGTAATGGCGCCATCCCAGATCACCGGGTGTCCATTCACAAACACATACTTTACGCCGACCGAATAGTGCATCGGGTCTTGGAACGTGGCCACGTCCTTAATCGAATTGGGATCGAAGACGGTCACATCCGCAAACATTCCAGGACGAAGTATGCCGCGATCCATCAAACCCACGCGGCTGGCCGCTAGCGAGGTCATCTTGCGCACGGCTTCTTCGAGTGTGATGGCGTGTTGTTCGCGAACGTAGAATCCGAGGACGCGCGGAATGGTCCCGAAGGAGCGCGGATGCACCTTCGATTGGCTGAGAGGACCGTCCTCGGCATGCTCCTCCGAATCCGAACCGAAAGTGACGATCGGACTGGAAACCGCCAGCCTAACGTCGGCTTCATCCATGATGGAAATCACCTGGCCGGTCTGTCCATGATCCGCGATGGCGATATCCATCGCGGCGTCTTTGGGATCCTTGTTCATCAAACGGCCGATTTGCTCGAGGGTCATGCCCTCGTACTTCGTTAGTTCGGGATTTCGGATTCCGACGAGCATGATTCCGGAGCCGCCGCCTGAGCCGCGCCACTCGTTTTCCCAGGTCATGCTTGGTTCATCCATCTCTTTTTTGATGCGCTGGCGCAGAGCGGGATCCTTCAAGCGAGCGATCATCTGTTCCGTGCCGCCTTCCGAAACCCAGGGTGGAAACGAGGAAATCAAGGAGTTGCTGGCACGCGTATAGGGATAGACGCTGGCGGCGACGTCGATGCCGCGTGCGCGGGCTGCTTCGATGCGGCGAAGGACTTCCGGCATCTTACCGAAGTTTTCGCTGTAGGCGGTTTTCAGGTGCCAGATAGTGGCGGAAATTTTTGCACGCTGGGAGATGGAAAACACTTCATCAAGGGAGCTAAAAATGGCGTCGGTTTCGGACCGCTGATGGGTGAAGTACACGCCGCCGTACTGTCGGGCAACTTTCGCGAGCTCAACAATCTCGTCAGTGGAAGCAAAGATATCCGGAACGTATTCGAGCGCGGTACTAACGCCAAACGCACCGTCCTTCATGGCTTGCTCCACGAGTTGACGCATCTGCTGGAGTTCCGCTGGGGACGCCGGCCGATTGACGGATCCCATCACATAATTGCGGACGCCGCCCGCACCGACGAATGTTCCGAGGTTGATAGCGGACTTTGTGCGCTCGAGATGTTGGAAATACTCGCCCAGTGAAAACCAATCCAGCGTTACGCCGTATTTTTTCGCTGATTCTTCATTGGCATCGAAATCGGGCTGCTTCTTCAGCCGGTCGTTCAGGGGAGCAATGGAAGTACCCTCTCCCGTAATTTCCGTGGTCACACCCTGTGTGATTTTGCTGGCCGCACGGTTGTCTATGAGCAAGTTGAATTCAGACTGGCCTTGGACGTCGATAAAACCGGGAGAAACCACCAAGCCAGTGGCATCGATTCGTTTGCTGGAGGAAGCCTGGCTCAGGTCGCCGATAGTGACGATGCGGTCACCAGCGATTCCAATATCGCCAGCGACCCAGGGAGCGCCGGTGCCGTCCACAATATGCCCGCCGGAAATAATGAAATCGCAGGCCGGATGTTGTGCGGAGGCGAATCCGGCAAGAAACAAAAAGATGGAGAGAGTCAAAATGGAAGAAATACCGAACTTTGAATTCACCAAGCACCTCAAGGAGAGAGAGGAGCGTGGATTATACATCGCATGCTGAATCTCTAAGCGATTCGTGGTGTGAGGTTAGCAGTAGAACATTCGAAAAGCCAGGCGAGCCATTCTTTGATCGTTTTCGATCGAGGGAGACCGTGACCAGCATCGAAGACAACCCGGCGCTTGTGCTCTAGAGGTGTACCGAAAACACGATCGGTTGTCCGGTTCCCCAATCGTTGTAAATCGTTGCCTTGTCCTCTCTCCTTGTTTGACTGCGTAAAGCTAAAATCCTCCACGACCGTAAGTCTTCATGCTGCGCGTCGAACTCGAGTCTGTCCCTTTGCTTTCATGGACCAGGACTTCCGCAAGGCGGCTCGCGCGTGGAATAAACGTCCTTTCGTCGCTGCTTGGGAGATGCCGAGCATTTGCGATGTCTCCTTCAAAGAATAATCTCGTAAATGACTCATTTCGATTGCCGTCCGAATTCGCGGTCGGAGCGTAGTGAGCAGGCTTCTCAGAATTGTCGCGCGCTCCTGCTCGGCGTACCTTTCTTCCGGATTCAAAGACCGGTCTATAAGATGGATGCACTCCTGCCCTTGATCGAACTCGTCGGCAATTTGCAAGGGTGTTTCCCGAGAATTGCGATTTCGTCGGATCTTCATCAAGGCGGCATTGATGGCAATCCGCGTCAGCCAGGTTGCAAACTGCGACCGCCCGTCAAAGTCCTTCAAATGAACCAGACCATTCAAAAAACATTCTTGAAGAGCGTCTTCCGCGTCTTCGCGGTTTCGGGTAATCCGAAGGGTGACGTGGAAAATTCTTTTTTTATGGCGTTTGCAGAGTTCTCCGAAGGCAGCTGAATTTCCTCTCCTGGCAGTGGACAGCAGGCTCTCGTCAGACTCCTCCCTACCATTGGTGGCGCTAGCCGGGTTAGACAGAATGCTACTCAAAACCGTACCCTCCTCCTTCGCAACGGAAGGACTTGTAAAACTTCGTGGACTGCCTCGACCGACACACTGCCAGACGGGAAAAAAGAAAGCATCCCGGGATGGAATGGCTTTTTGCTACCTCACAAAAGGAGGTTCGATGTACCACGATTGAAGGATTCCTTCGTTCTAGTACCAGCATTCGGAATGGAAGCCGAGTGAAAACCATTACCTGACCTCCTGGAATTGCGGCTCCGGTTTGTGTGGCGCAGCAGGAATCACGACCTCTTTCCATCCGGATAGACGGGCATACCCGCTGGGGAGACTCTGGACGGTCCAAAGCCTGTTCAACCGAGACCACGTCCGTTCGGTTCCGGATCACCGTGGCGAGTTCCTCCAAAACTAAAGGGTGATCGTCGACAGTCACAATCGGGATGTGAGTTGATGTTGTAATTTCTCCCCCTGTCCTACTAGTCGAAGACAATGTTGGGATGCTGCCAGCAAGGGCTACGGCGGGTCTTGAACGAATCTGCGGTGATCGGAACGTTCTTGCTCAATCGTGACGACGGTCACAATTTCGGTACGACCAAGGGTGCCCCAGAGCGGCGTTGGCCAATGTTGTCGAAGAATGACTCAGTGTCCTGGCGAGGACACGGAGTCATTCAGTTCGCTGAAAGGGAGGACTTACTACCCGCTCCAGCGGGCGAGACTCGGCGACATTCCAGTCTGGCGACGAAAATGCCGCGCTAAGTGGCTCTGATCAGAAAAACCGGTGGCTAATGCTATTTGAGACAAAGGCAATTGCGTCTCTCGCAACAACTGCTCGACATGATCCAGCCGTCGGCGCAATAGATAATTGTGCGGCGGCACCCCAACCGATTGGTGGAACGCGCGCGCAAAATGATCCCTGGAAAGTCCGGCCATGGCAGCGAGAGAATCGAGGCTAATTTTCTGGTCAAAATGCGATTCGATGTAATCGCAGATGCGACGCGCGAGCCCTGGCGGCAACCCGCCACGCCTCGCTACCGGCGCCTCAGCTACCGGCAAGTGGCCAAGTGTATTTAGCCGCGGCCGGGAGTGGACGGCGGCTTCTGTCGAGCTACGCGTCACTCTAGATTTGCTCAATGGTGGTGTAATCAATACGCCCCACCGCTGACCGTTGCCACCGGCACGGACTAGCTGGACGGAAATGTCCTGCTCATAATTCCTGCGAAAAAGCCATCTCGCATATTCAAAGACCATTGAGAGGGGCACTCCGTCAGCAAGGCTTTTGTCACTTAGAGCAAAGGCCTTGCGCGCGATTCGGTCGGCGCCAAGTATGCGTTGGTAATCGTCGACGGCGAGAAGCAACGCGGACCCGTTATCGTCGGGCAATGCAGCCGCTATGGTCCACGCATGGCGAAAGTGCTCGCGGAAGATTCGCTCCTCAATAGCTCTGGCGGAGACAGCCGTTGCCTCGAGAACCAGTGAGAACGGCTGATTCTCAAGATCCCGGTGCACCTTGGATACATCCAGTACGGCCACTAACTGGCCTTGTGGGTCAAAAATGGGTGCGCCCGCGCAACTTAGCTGGGCATGCTGGCTGCGATAATGCTGGCTACAATGCACCAGAACTGGTCGTTGGTCGGCAATGCACGTACCAATACCGTTTGTCCCCTCCACTCGCTCGGACCAAACTCCGCCGAGCCAGATGCCCCAGCGTTTAAACTCGTCGGCTCTGGTTTCATCGCCACGATGATGAACTGCAACTCCGTCGCTGTTGCAGAACAGAACGACGTATGCTTGTTGTCGCACGATCGCATACAGCCGATCTATCTCATCCTGGGCTTGGACGAGAATTTTGGCTACGGGCTCCCGTGAGGCACTCAGTTCCCCTTGTGTGACGACGTTGGGTTTCGAACAGCTCTTTGCATCCACATGGTAGTCAACGAGGCACCTTCGCCACGACTCAGATACTTCTTCGAACTGGGAAGGCGAGTTCTCGCTGCTCTCGCTCAACTCAACGCGGTCTGCGGGAGACACTTTCCCGATTGAAGGGTCGATACGCTGCCGAGCTGCTGTGGCCATGTGGAATGTCTAACCTTCCACCGAGATTTTCCTCGAAACGTTTCATTTCGGCGCTGGATGGCTATGTCCGCTCCAAATCCAATCACCCGATAGTGCGAACAAGTAAGGTACCCTGGGGGCGTCATCCATTCAAGTTCGAACCATCTTTGTAGGGCTTCGCGACACTTCACCTGACCAAATCGAAAGCTCGCGGTCGTAAACGAGATCGCAGCAATTTTCCTTGTAAGACGAGCCTTCCGCCAAACCTGGGGTTTCAGTCCCCCTTCTCCGAATTTACTGAGGTGAGTGCAGCGAGGCCGTCCGCGCGAGCGAGCAGAATCTCGGCATGATCGTTCACCCGAGCGGTGCGCTGTTTCAGGCTGGATGCTACCTGTAATACATCGATAACGCTCGGAAAGGTCTGATCGAGATGCCCCACCAATCATATGAGTAACTCTGGCAGGTGGTCATACCACAAACGGGGTAGGAAAATGTCGCGAAAGTTGGGGATTCGCAGCCAGTCTGCGTCAACTATCATCCCACAATAAGTGACCCCGCTTCGACAGGCGCCTGCAGCACCGTCACGTTGCACTGGGTGACAGAATTTCGGAAAGATAAAAAGTGAAATCAGGATTGTTGGCGTTCTTCATTCTTTGCGGCCTATTTTTTGGGTCCTTTCAGCAAGCCAGCCGGCTCGCCAATTCAACTTCTAATTCCGAGCCGGGGTGGATCTTGACATGGAACGATGAATTCAATGGACCAAGCGGCACATCCCCGGACGCTGCAAAGTGGGTTCTGGAGACCGGAGGAAATGGCTGGGGCAACGACGAGTTGGAATATTACACCTCGCGCCGTGAAAACGTGCGCCAAGAGAACGGTAGACTCGTAATCGAGGCGGTGAAGGAGCAATTTACCGGCCCTGACGGCGTGAAGCGCGACTACACCTCGGCGCGCCTCAAGACACAGGGACGATTCAGTCAAGCCTATGGGCGGTTTGAGGCTCGCGTTCAGATTTCAGAAGGACAGGGAGTCTGGCCCGCGTTCTGGCTACTTGGAGAGGATTTCTCTACTGCCGGTTGGCCATCGTGCGGAGAAATTGACATTATGGAGAATGTCGGCAAGGAGCCAGCGACCATTTACGGTAGCCTCCATGGCCCGGGCTACTCTGGCAACAAATCTGTAACGCAGGCCTTCACGCTTCCCAGAGGACGTTTCAGCGATGACTTCCATGTTCTGGCGGTCGAATGGGAGCCGCAAGTCATTCGCTTTTACGTGGACGACAGACTTTACGCCACCCGAACACCGGCGGATCTTCCGATCGGGACGCGCTGGGTGTTCGACCACCCATTCTTCCTGGTGCTGAATTTGGCCGTTGGCGGCAACATGCCGGGCAACCCGGACAGCTCCACAGTGTTTCCCCAGCGCATGTTGGTGGACTACGTTCGCGTGTACTCGCGCGAGTAGGGAGTAAGTACCGTTGGTGGCGCTAGAAGATGCCAGGCTGCGCGTGTGGTACTTTGCCTCCTGCCGGGTGCCCCTATTCTGAAAATCAAGAAATCTCCTAGATCCGGGCCGGACTGGGATGGATTCGTGCACTGCCCCGGGAAGATTGGCAAATGGAGCGTCGTAATTGTAGGATGGGAAAGATTTCAATTGACGGTCGCGTTCCACGATTATGAGCGGATGGAAATTACCAAACCGCCGAGGTCAGAGATGGCCCGATTCCGCTCCAGCTATAAGCGCGTATGCTTTGGTCAGTCCGATCGGTGGAAGGTGGAAAAAATTACGCTCGCAGCCGTACACAGTTGCGCCCGAGAATCCGCGATTTTCCTGTTTGTCTGTATCCTCTTGAGTGGTTGCCGTTCCGGACATCGTGGCCTCAATCCTTCCATCGAATTCACCAAGGTTCCACCAGCGCGTGAAGGCGGTCCGACCACTCTGGCGACGATCGAAGGGCACGTCCGGGGAGCGCATTCTGGACAACAACTCGTGCTGTATGCAAGGAGCGGCCAGTGGTGGGTCCAGCCACTTACGAATCAGCCGTTCACCAAGATTCAACCAGATTCGAAATGGAGTAACTCCACACACCTCGGAAAAGAGTATGCAGCTCTTCTTGTTCAGCCGGGATACCACCCTCCGGCCAAGATGGATTCGCTACCGGTGGAAGGCGGTGCGGTTGTGGTTGTTGCCAGTGTCATGGGCGAGGCGGCCCCGCCCGAGCTCATCAAGACGGTACACTTCAGTGGATATGATTGGATGGTACGGACGACGGACAGCAACCGCGGGGGCGCGGTAACCAGTTACGATTCCGCAAACGCATGGACAGACAGCGGTGGCGCGCTACATCTGCGGATTGCAAACCATTCCGATAAATGGACCTGTGCGGAAGTGAGCCTCACCCGAAGCCTGGGGTACGGGATGTATCGCTTCGTGGTACACGAATCAACAAATCTAGAGCCGGCTGCAGTCCTAAGCATGTTCACTTGGGACGATTCGGGGCAGGATCAAAATCATCGGGAGATCGATGTCGAGATAACACGTTGGGGCGATCCACTGAGCAAGAACGCCCAATATGCAATTCAACCTTACTATGTGCCAGCAAATGTCGACCGATTCATGGCCCCAGCCGGGATCCTCACCTATTCTTTTCAATGGGAGCCCGGAAAGGTCTCTTTCAAAACCGTTCGCGGGAGCAACGCGGGTGACCGATCCCGAGCTGTCTCCGCTCACGTGTTTACGTCCGGAGTGCCCACGTCCGGCGGGGAACTGGTTCATATGAATCTCTATATTTTTGGCGGCGCGGCGAGTTCCTTGAAAAATCAGAGCGAGGTTGTTATTGAAAAGTTTGAGTACCTTCCTTGAAGTGTTAGGCCAGCGCCGCTGGCGATTGAGGTGGCTAGCCGCAGGTCTCAGCTTGGCGTGTGTCGCAGTTGCGCTACAGGCCAAGGAGCCAAACAAGGCGATGACACAGTTTGTGCGCGAGCAGTGGGGGAGTGACAGAGGGTTTCCGAGTGGGCCGGTCTATGCCATCACGCAAACCAACGACGGCTACCTCTGGATTGGAACTGCAAAGGGACTGGTTCGCTTTGATGGATTGAATTTTCATCTTTTTCAGCCGTCGAACAACGCCGGGGTACCCTCCGGTCCCGTTCTGGGACTGCTGGCGGATGCTGAGGGGAATTTATGGATAAGGGAGCAAGGTGCAGTATTGCTGCGCTACCACGACGGGAAATTTGAGGATCTTTCGACTGGATTCGTGCGGCCTGAGGTTGCGGTAACAGCGATGGCCCGCGGAGAAGACGGCCAAGCCTTGTTTGCAGGGGTCCTGAACGGCATCTTCCAATATGCGGCGGGAAGATTTAGGAAGCTCGCATCAGCGCCCGAGAAGCCGAACTTTCTTGTGATTTCGATGGTGGAACTGACAAACGGTCGAATTTTACTAGGCACGCGGGACACAGGTTTGTTCCAATTTGACGGACAGCAATTTTTAGCAGGTCCGACTACGTTGCGGGACCGGAAGATCAACTGCCTTCTCTCCTCTGACCCGCAAGAATTGTGGATCGGAACTGACAACGGCCTCCTGCGATGGAACGGAAAGGAGTTTGTCAACACCTCCATACCACTTGCACTCATCCACAGTCAGATTCTTGCGCTAAAAAAAGATCGCCAATCGAATATCTGGATTGGCACGCCGGAGGGCCTTTTCAGAATTGACTCTGGTGGAGTGTCTTCTCGCGACGAAAAGCAGCCTGGGCCGACTGGCGGCGTTACGGCGATCTTTGAAGATCGGGAAGGGAATGTGTGGACGGGGAGTACGCAAGGTCTTGAGCGGTTTCGCGACAGTGTATTCACCACCTATTCTGTTCCAGAAGGCCTTCCGTCGGAAAGCAACGGACCGATCTACGTCGATTCAGAAGACCGCACATGGTTCGCTCCTTCCGACGGCGGACTTTACTGGCTCAAAGATCGCGCCGTTGGACGCGTGAAGCGCGCCGGGCTGGACAAAGATGTCGTTTATTCGGTGACGGGTGGCAGTGGTGAATTGTGGATTGGCCGGCGACGCGGGGGGTTGACGCATCTACAGGACCTGGCCGGGGCGTTGACTGGCGAGACTTACACGCAAGCACAAGGGCTGGCCCAAAATAGCGTTTACGCGGTTCATCTGAATCGGGATGGAACGGTTTGGGCTGCGACGTTAAGCGGCGGCGTCAGTAAGTTGAAGGACGGAAAATTCTCAAATTACACATCCGCGACCGGACTGCTTTCCAACTCGGTGGCGTCGATTACTGAGAGCTCAAATGGCACCATGTGGTTCGCGACACCTAAGGGCCTCAGCGCATTCTCGAATGGGCACTGGCAGTCTTTTACGCTGAAGGATGGTTTGCCATCGGAGGATGTGATCTGTCTCCTGGAAGATTCCATGGCCACGCTTTGGCTCGGCACTGCAAGAGGGCTCGCCTCGATTCGTTCGGGGAGGGTTTGGTCGCCCGAAGAGGTGCCGGATTTGTTGCGTGAACCGATCTTCGGAATCGAAGAGGATCGGAAGGGAGGTCTGTGGATTGCGACTGCAAATCGAGTGCTGCGCGTTGATCGCGGGAAATTGTTCCGAGGGAAGCTCAGCCGTGACGATGTCCGTGAATATGGACTTCCCGATGGTCTCCGGGGTACCGCTGGCGTCAAGCGGAACAGTTCGGTGGTTGCGGATCAACTCGGACGAATTTGGTTTTCGATGAACCGCGGGATTTCGTTTGTCGATCCTGCTTCCACGACAGATAGTTCTGCTCCGGCTCTGGTTCACATTGAGGGAATATCCGCAGATGGCAGTGCTATTAGCTTGCAAAAGGAAGTACGAATTCCCGGGGCGCATCAAAGGCTGACGTTCAGCTTCGCGGGTCTGAGCCTGTCGGCTCCGGAACGCGTCAGGTTCAGGTACAAGCTCGACAGTTTCGATCGAGACTGGAGTAATCCGGTGGCTCAGAGCGAAGCGAGCTACACCAACCTTGATTCGGGCTCGTATCTTTTCCACGTGATGGCCTCGAATGGCGAGGGACAATGGAACAGCTCGGAAGCTTTGTTGCAATTCAAGATCGAGCCGGTCTTCTGGCGGACGTGGTGGTTCCGGCTGTCCGGAATGTTGGGTATCGCGCTTGTCGTACTGATGATCATTCGATTGCGGGTACTGCGGCTCACTCGACAAATGACCATTCGCTTTGAAGAACGGCTGGCGGAACGCACCCGCATCGCACAGGAGTTGCATGACACATTACTGCAAGGATTCCTGAGCGCCTCAATGCAACTCCATGTAGTGGTGGATCAACTTCCTCCCAACTCGCCCGCGCAACCGGCACTGGGCAGGATTTTGAAGCTGATGGGACAGGTGATTGAAGAAGGCCGAAACACTCTGCGGGGGATTCGGTCATCCAGTGAAAATCCCGACCAAGTGGAACAGGCATTCTTACGAATGCGGCGGGAGCTTGCTATGGATGAAATGGTCAATTTTCGTGTCGTTGTGGAAGGCTCTCCCAGGCCCTTGCAAACTCTGGTCCGCGACGAGATTTACAGCATTGGGCGCGAAGCAATGGTCAACGCCTTCCAGCATTCCGGCGCGAACAACTTGGAAGTGGAACTCGAATATGCAGCGAATCAAATGAAGGTGTTGATCCGCGATAACGGTTGCGGAATTGACGCGGAGGTACTCCGTTCAGGACGCGACGGGCATTGGGGGCTCTCCGGAATGCGCGAGCGGGCAGAAAGAATTGGCGCGAAGTTCAGAGTCCTGAGCGCTGCCTCGGTCGGAACGGAGATCGAACTATCTATTCCCGGCCGCGTCGCATTTGCACCACGGCCTTTGGATAGCCCCAAGCTTTGGCTTTCCAAGCTTTACTCAAAAAAGATCAGAGAAACGAAGTCTGTTGCGGAGAGTAAGCAACACCAATGAGTGTAGTCAACACGATTCGAATTCTCAGCGTGGACGATCACCCACTGTTGCGTGAGGGCATCGCTGCCGTCATCAACAGCCAGCAGGATATGCAGGTGATAGCCCACGCCACGAATGCGCAGGATGCTATTCAACAGTTTCGCATACATAAGCCCGATGTCACGTTGATGGACCTGCGCCTTCCCGACAAGAGCGGGATCGACACGATGATCTCCATTCGGACAGAGTTTCCCGACGCGCGGATCATCATTCTGACAACCTTTGAGGGGGACTTTGAAGTTCAGCGCGCTTTGGAGGTGGGTGCTCGCGCCTATTTGCTGAAAAGCATGCCTCCAAAGGAATTGGTCGAAGTGATTCGGCAAGTTCACACGGGCAAAAAACGAATTCCGCCGCAACTTGCAGCGCAGCTTGCGGAACACATGAGCGATGAGTCTCTGACCACCAGGGAAATAGAGGTTCTCAGCCAGATCGCAGAAGGTAACCGCAATCGTGACATCGGGGAAAAGCTTTTCATCACAGAGGAAACGGTGAAGGTGCACATTAAACACATCATGGAGAAACTGGGAGCCAGTGATCGCACACAAGCTGTTGCCATCGCTATTCGGCGCGGGATTATCCACCTGTAACAATTTAATTCGATTCTGACAGATAGGTGCGGACCAGATCGCATGGACGTGGCCATTTGGAACGTACCAAAAACCGCTGCCCCGCCGGTGACGATTGCTACAAACGTAGGTTAATCGTACGGTTTGTGATCATCTACAGCCGCTCCGGTGCGCGTGGACGGCCTGTGCGCGCCGGTTCTGTGGCAGAATGCGGTTGTGTTCCAACGACTCACTGGGCGCAAGGAATGGAAGTTCTTCAGCGTCCTACCGAAGGCGGACCCGGGCCTCACCGCCGCTTGGTGGACGGCCCTCTTGCTGCGAGGGATTCTGCCGGCGGCGTTCGCGATCGCGATGGGGGTGCTCGTCGGGGCCGTGCAGCGCGGCGATTCTCTCGCGGGTCCACTCGTGTTTGCTGGCGCTATCTTCGTATCGCTTCAGGTGCTCATCCCGATTCATCAGGCGGTGAGCGCCAACCTAGGCGACCGCACTGCTGCATGGCTGTACGACCGGCTCACCGAGGCATGCGTGCGCCCGCCGGGCATGGGGCACCTCGAGGATCCGACGCTTACGAGCGACCTCACCGTCGCGCGCGACTTCGACCTCGGCATGACCGGCCCACCGCTTTCGATCTCCATGGATTTTATCGCGAGCGGAATGGTCGAGATGATCGGCGGCATCGCATCCGCCGTGATCCTGGCCAGATATGCGTGGTGGGCGCCGATCGTGCTCGCGGGCGCGTGGCTGGCGACGCACTGGCTGCTGCGCGAGAGCGCAATCTGGCGCGACCGCAACACCGAGGAAGTGCGCGCCGCACAGCGGGACGCCGACTACGCCTATCGGCTGGCAGTGGATCCTCCTGCCAGCAAGGAGTTGCGGTTGTTTGGCCTCGCCGGCTGGACCATCGACCGTTTCATCGCAAGACGCACTCGCTTGCATGAGCTGCAGTATGCAGCCACACGATTGCGCGAGCGTCCTGTCATCTGGAGCATGCTGCTGGTCGTCACTGCGAACGTGCTTGTGTTCTGGGCACTGGCGAGCGCCGCCGCCCATGGCCGCATCAGTCTCGGGGAAGCCGTCGTCTACGTGCAGTGTGCGGTCGGCGTGTCGATGATCGCGTTCGGCGGATTCAGTTGGGCGCTCGACGGAGCAGCGGCTCCAGTCGCTGCGGTGTTGCGACTTGAGCCGGCGATGCGCCCCGTTGGCGGGCTACGTTCTGGCGATCGGCCCGCGGACAGGAAACCTGTGCGCGAGATTTGTCTCCGTGACGTCACTTTCGCGTACCCTGCGGGCGCGCCTGTTTTGGAACACTTCGATCTCACGATTCCTGCCGGCTCGTCGCTCGCCATCGTCGGACAGAACGGCGCAGGCAAGACGACGATTGCGAAGCTTTTGTGCCGGTTGTACGATCCGCAGTCCGGTGCGATTGAGATCGACGGGGTGGACATTCGCGAGTTCGATCTGGCGTCGTGGCGTTCGCGTGTCGCGGCCGTCTTTCAGGACTTCATCCGGCTTGAGCTGCCTCTGCGCGACAATGTGGCACCGGCGGGTGCGCCAGACGATGTCGTGCTCGCCGCCCTCGAATCGGCAGGAGCGACAAACCTGGCGGCGCTCGGCACCGTTCTTGCCCGCGGGTACGACGGCGGCACCGACCTGTCCGGGGGCCAATGGCAGCGCGTCGCGCTTGCTCGCGCGCTGGCGGCGGTCAAGCTCGGCGCCGGCGTCGTGCTGCTCGACGAACCAACCGCGCAGCTCGACGTGCGCGGGGAGGCCGAGATTTTCGACCGCTTGCTCACCGCAACACGGCATTGCACGACCATTCTGATCTCCCATCGCTTCTCCACGGTCCGCCATGCCGATCGTATCTGCGTGCTCGAGCACGGACGAGTCATCGAGCTCGGCACGCACGACGAGTTGATGGCGCTCGCCGGGCGCTATCGAACGATGTTCGATTTGCAGGCGCAGCGCTTCAACGTTCCAGACGAAGAGTTGGGCACGACTTATGACCTCCTCTCCTGATCGAGTTCGCGGGCCCGGGACGCCCGGGACGCCCGGAACGATTGACCCGCTGCCGCCGGCGTTTTCGTCCATGTGGAGACTGTGCAAGCTGGGGTATCGCCGAGAGCCGCGCTTGATGCTCGCGGCGCTGGTACTGTCGCAAGTCGCTGCACTGCCAGATGCGCTCCTCGCGTTGTGGCTGATGCTACTCGGTAAAGGAGTCCTCGAACACAGACCCGGCTTGATGGAAGGCGCAGCGATTGGCCTCGGCCTGTCAGCCGCCGCGACGTGGTTTCTCCGCACCGTCAGCACGCGCGTGCAGCGCCGCTTCCGCGACAAGGTAACTATCGCGCTCGAGTCGCACGTCGCGCAACTGCAGGCGTCGGTCGCGACGATCGCGCATCAGGAACGCCCAGAGTATCTCGACCGGCTGTCCATGCTCCGGAATCAGGTGTTCGTGCTCGACCACATGTACATGTCGCTGTTTTCCACGCTCGGGTGGATCCTGCGATTGGGTGTGACTATGGCGCTGCTGGCGTCAATTCACCCGGCGCTCCTCCTGCTCGTGGTGTTCGCGGTCCCGACCGTGTTGACGTCGACATGGCGGCCGGATGTCGAAAGATCCGCGCAAGAGCGCGGGGCACAAACCAATCGTCTGGCGCGCCACCTGTTCACCCTGGCCACCACCGCGCCGCCCGGGAAGGAAGTGCGGGTCACGGGCATTGGAGAGCGTCTCGTAACCGACCGCCGAGCGGCGTGGGAGCGCTGGTACGGAGCAGTGGCCACCGCTCGGTGGGGCTCAGCATTGTGGCACGCGCTGGCGTGGGCGATTTTCGGCTTGGCGTACGTCGGAGCAGTCGTGTTCGTGTCGTCGGGCATCGGCGCGCCCGCCAGTGCGGTACTGCTGGTGCTGGCCGCAGGCGCGCGGCTGTCGGCGTATATCGGGGCTACCGTCGGCGAGATTGGATTCCTGCGCGGATTCTGGATGGATGGCTCGCGTGGCTCGAGGACTACGCCACCTCGGTCGCGGCGTCGGGCGATATGCCTGTTCCGACCGTGTTGCACCGCGGTATCCGGCTCGACCACGTGTCGTTCGCCTACCCCGGCACGTCACGCGTTGTACTGGACGATGTTTCGCTAACACTGCCCGCGGGCGCGGTCGTCGCGATCGTCGGCGAGAACGGCGCCGGCAAAACAACGCTCGTCAAGTTGCTCGCGAAGATGTACGAGCCGTCATCTGGTTCGATTTTTGTGGACGATACGCCGCTGGCGCACCTGCCAGCCGGTGAGTGGCGGGCGCGCCTCGCGGGCGCGTTTCAGGATTTTTTCCGTTTTGAATTCCGCGCGAGGCACACGGTTGGCTTGGGCGAACTCGCCCGACTGGACGATGAACCTGCCGTCGTCGCGGCCGTTGGCCGGGCCGGAGCCGGCGATGTCGTCGCTCGTCTGAGTTCAGGTCTCGACACTCAACTCGGTCCCACCTGGCCACATGGGGTCGAGCTATCGTTTGGCCAGTGGCAGAAGCTCGCGCTGGCGCGTGGCTTCATGCGCGATCTGCCGCTGCTGCTGGTACTCGACGAACCAACCGCAGCGCTCGACGCCGAAACTGAACACGGACTGTTCGAGCGCTACGCCGCGGCAGCACGCGGCACCGGCGAGGGTGACAGCGGCCGCATCACGATCCTCGTCTCCCACCGGTTCTCGACGGTCCGGATGGCCGATCTCATCGTCGTGCTCGATGGGGCTCGACTCGTGGAGGTCGGCACGCATGATGATCTGATGGCCAAGAAAGGTCAGTATGCGGAACTGTACAGTATTCAGGCAGCCGCGTATCGCTGACCACCTGAGAGAACAGAACGAATTTCGTTGCGCCAAAATCTTAAGGAACAACCGGAGAGGCATTCCTGCCCTTGGCTTTGGCACCTTGATCCCCGATCCTCGCGATACGCTGCACGCGACTACCGCTTCTTTGAAAGTTGGCTTTTGCCAATTCGACTGCGCGGAGCGATATCGAAATGAAGAAACGGCAGGAGAAGTTGACGGCCCTGCACGGCGAGCGCCAAGAATTCCTCAAGATTCATCGACAGGGCGGGTGTTAGGTATTCCTGCGCTGTACCTTTCGCGTGGCGTTGCTTCAGTTTTCTGCTGTGCCCTCAGAGTTTTTTCTCTGCCTCAGGCAGTGCCGGGACATCCAGATTGCGCGCAAGCCAAGGAAGCAAGACGCGTTTGAAGATGATCGGGTCCGGCCACACTTTCACTTGACGGCCCAAATGCCCGCCTGACGGATTGATCCACGCTTCTTTGGGGACATCGCCCGCGTTCATCAGTTCGTAAATATCTGAGATGGGTACCTGCGTATCCTTCACTCCGGCAATCACCAGCATCGGCGTCGTGGGCTTGCCCAGAATTCCCTGCTGGACCAGGGACATTTTTTCGAAGATGGCGGCGATGTCGTCCACGGAATTTACGTTGTCGAAAATGGCCATCAAGGCGGGCACCTGATCGAAGAGGTATTCGCGATTGCCGAGCAGCGACTCCGTCAGAAACTTTCGGGTGAAAAACAGGTCGGTTGGAGGGGACTGCACACTCACGGCCTTCAATCGCTCGCGCTCCACCACTGCCATCTTTGTGCCCCAGTACGCTCCCCAGCTCACGCCGTGGAAAGCAATGCGTGTTTTGTCGACCTCGGGCCGGGATTGGAGATAGTCAATCACCCTGGAAAGCAATCGATCCGCGGTGGGGCTCGCTTTGATGGGACACTGCCCAGTTCCTGGCCCGTCCACTGCCAGGAATCCAATGCCATAGGGAAGAATGGCGCCAAAGCTTTCCGTCAAATCTTCCTTCCGGCTATCGAGCCCATTTACGGCAATGACCATGGGCGCGGGACCCTTGGCATTCTTCGGTAAGCGTAGATAGCCGGTAATCTCGGAACCTTCGAACGGAATGCGCACCACCTCCAGAGGTGGATCCCAGAACTTCGCGTGAGCTAGAAACGCTTCCATGGCTTTGGCGTAGGATTCTTTTTTCTTCGGCGACGAAGGAATGGGCCACCGCCCAAAGGAGTAAATGCGCCAGGCGCGGATATAGTCGGCGTTGGCCTTGGCGGGATCCGTCTTCTCCAGAGACTTGCCTTCCGCCATGTAGCGGTCCGCGACATGCATGAATGCCGTAGCCCATTCATCCTTATCGCGGGTTTGGATCGAAGCGAACGCCTCCTGGACATCCGCGGGATCGAGACCGATCATCGGGTACATTCCGGTCTGCGCGCGCTTGATGGCCTCCACCTTGATCTCTTCAATCGTTCGCTCCGCTCTTTGCTGTGCGAAGGCAGCCGGCAGAGCCGACACAGTGAAACCAATCAGAACAAAGGAAAGGAAGAGACGCGTCTTGGGAAATTGCCTTGCGAACATGCGTGTTACCTCGATTTGCTTTGAGATGGTTCGTGCTTCACGTGAACTGGCAGTTCCATTCAAGGAGTCGCTCGAAACTCCCCCGCAAAGCGGTCAAGTAACCCCGGGGAGTTTCACCCCGAAATTTCGCTTCCGGGCCTTTTCCTTCTCCGCTCACCACCACGCTCCTTAGAGCGTAGCAGCGGAAGGTGGTTTGAGTCCTGCTCCTGCAAGCCGGTTCGAGGGCCTTCCCTCATCAGTCGTATAGTTACGCAAAACCGAGCAGCCATTTGGAATACTCCGTTTTGCTCATGACGCACGTTAAGTAGCCCCGGGGCTTTTCACCCCGAGGCTCTTCCAGAACCGTACGTGAGCCTCTCGACTCATACGGCTCCCGTGGTGAAAACCTGGCTGCGCTGTCGTTCCCAAAGGGCAAGGAGAGACGGA